>Ga0206682_10000488_pt1 | contig 43093 bp, 37 predicted proteins | sample M240m12015metaG_FD_155444 | JGI IMG/M metagenome (GOLD analysis project Ga0206682, IMG submission 155444) | Ammonia-oxidizing marine archaeal communities from Monterey Bay, California, United States - M2 40m 12015 | ecosystem: Environmental > Aquatic > Marine > Intertidal zone | place: USA... | reverse complement strand
GCTGAGCGGCGATGGTCGTTCGGATGCCCGTCCTTGTGTTTCGTGCGGCACAGACATCTCGGGTATGCCGGCGAACCACACGGTGTGTTTCGCGTGTTTTCGACGCGGATCGTACGACAGCGAGTACGACAGCGAGTACGACAGCGAGTACGACAGCGAGTACGACAGCGAGTACGACAGCTAACTGGCTACGTAGATCGGGATGGATGTAAATAACGCAACGGAATAATCGTTTCACGCGCGTCTCTTCGTTCTCTTTGCGGTGTTCGATTTACAACGTCTCGCGCGCGCGCGGCGGGCCGAGACGACGAGTAAGCTAACGTAAGCGTTCGAGCGCCCGGGCGGTCGTGGACTTCTTACTCGGCGACGCGTTTTCGTCGGCTAAATCGAGCTTGCGTCGGGCGCCGCGCTTGCCACCTTCGTAACCGCCGCGCGAGCCCCATTCAACTTTACCGGCGTGATCTTCGTCGTCGTCCAGAACCGATCGCGCCACGCTACCGACGATGTTTGTCATCGTGCCCGGGGACATCATGAGCGACGTCGGCGCGCTGGGTGAGGCGAAACCGGCGGCGCCCACGAGCGGCGACTCGGCTTGACTCGCCTTGAACGGCGAACTAAATCCTAAAGCCTCCGCCGCCGCGTTGACGACGCGGCCGACTATACCGATCGGCGGTGATGCCGGTACATCGGGTTCGACCACCTTGCGACGCTTCGCGGGCGACCTTGGACTCGTGGACGCGCGCTTCGGCGACTTTTTTGGCGACTTTTTCGGCGGCGACGTCTGCATTTGACTCGCCGTTTGCGTCGGCATGATTTCCTCGTCATCGTCGTCGTCGTCGTCGTCGAAAACAATCGTCGGTTTCTTCGTTTTACGCTCCAGCGCGAGTTTCTTCGCGTTAGGGCTCGCGAGCAGCAACGGTTTCACCCCCGGCGCCGGCACGTTTGAAAATTCGCCTTCCTGCGTCGCCTTTGCCGTCGCCGCCATCACCAACTCATCCTCATCTTCGCTTTCGCTCTCCATCTCCAACGCGCGCTGATTTGCCATGTACTTCCCACGTCCAGGCGAGCTCGTCGTCGCGCGCATCGTTCGACTCGCGTTCGCCGCGCCGCCGTCTCGTCGCGGCGAACGCGCCTGCGATTCGCCGCCGCCGTAATCCTCGGGCGTGTCATCGATCGGTGCGATTTTCTGCATCGCGAGCGCACGGCGTCAGTCATCGCTGTCATTTCTCCGAGTCGCATCGCCCGACGCGTTCGCGCGCGCATCGCCGCGCGCGCACGCGCACGCACCGCATCGACGTTTGAAAACCATCCTGGAATGCGCGCCAACGCGCTTTTTTGGTCGCTCGGCACGACGGCGTCGACGGCGAATTGCGCGCGATCGAACGCGGGGGCGTCGCCTCGCGAGAGCGTCTTCAAGGTTGACATCGCGCGCGCGCGACGACGACGGCGTCGGAACGTGCGGTTCGTGGATGCGGTGGCTTTGGTTCAAGTTTTCTTCTCGTTTTTTGAAAACAAAACTTCTACTACGCGAGACGATTGGTGTCCTACAGAAATTGTATCGAGCGGCAGCTTAAGGTGTCGATGTCGACCAAGACGGCGATGCCGGTGGATGAGAATTTCGGCACGGCGACGACGAGGGTGTCGGCGACTCCGGCGGCTGGGTCGTGGGAAACGCGCTCGTAGCCGAACGCGTCTTGACATCCCGCAAAGTACACTCGCGGGGTGCGTTCGATGACGAACGGATCGCGGTCTTTGAAAGGGTAACACGCCAACGTATCGGGGGCGCCCGGGGCGATGTGTTGCCATCGCAAGGTTTGAGTCAACGCGGCGACGGGACGTTTGGCGGCGGCGGCGCCGACAAAGGCGCTGGAGACGTCGTCGGCGTCGATGGTGCTAAATTTCATCACGTCTTCGACGTTTTGCCCAGACGTGCCCAGGAAAGAGGTCTGATCGACCGTCAAATCGTGCGGATTCGTCACTAAACACATCGTCTTTTCGTACTTTGACGCCTCGGGAAAGTACACCGGGTGCAGCGGTTGCTGCGGCATCGCCTTGTTCGTCGGGTCCGTCTTCCCGCTCATCACGTCCACGGGCACCGCGCTCGCGAGCTCGGCGAGCATGATGTCGAGTTCTTTGAGCGCTTCACTCGTCGCCGCCGAAGGTTCTTCCGAGCTCGTCTTTAAATCCATCGTCCCACCGGCGATGATGACGCGACAAATCTTCGCCGCGTCCGAGTCGCTCGGCGATTCGTCGCCGTAGGCGATGGACGCCCCGGTGACGTAATCGACAAACATTTGATTGCGCGCCGACGCCGCGGCATCGTTGCCACCGATCTCAAATCCAGAGACCAAACACACGTATTTGGTCGCCGTCGATGCCTCGGACTTTGATTTCTTCGCCTCGCCCGTCGTCGGCGGCGCGTACGCCACGACGTCGTCGACGAGGAAATCTCCCTTCACCGCCTTCCCCTTCACCGCGCACACCACCCCGGTGACGAATTTCCCCGCGTCCACGCCCAGCAGTTTCACTCGCGCGCCCTCGTCCTCGAACTCTAGTCCATCGTCCTCGCGCGTGTACGTCGCCCGCTCCTCGCGCGTCGTCGCCGCCGCGCCCTCCGCCTCCTCGCCGTATCCCTTGACGTACTCGTCGAGTATGATTGGTTTATCCTTCATATCCTTATAAATCGTCCCCACGATGACGCACGCCTCGTCCTCGCACAGCTCCAGCACCGCGCGCGTCGGCATCGTCGGCCATCGCGCGCGCGCCGCCTCGCGCGCGCGCGGTTTCAGCGCCTGCAGCCGGTTAAAGTACAACTGAAAGTACTGCCCGTGCATCTTGTTCGCCAACGAGAATCGCGCGTCGTCGATCGCGCGCGTCGCCGACGCGCGCGTCGCGCCGTCGCCCGCCATCGTCGAATCGGCGCGTCGTCGATCGCGCGTCGCGCGTCGTCGAGTGCCGCGCCGCCGCCGACGTCCGGCGCGCGCGAATGGGTGTAAAAATTTGAAATCGACGGTTCGCGACTCGTCGCTGCGTCCCTCTCGGGACGCCCATCGATTGCCGCGCGTCGCGAATCCGCGCGGCGAGCGACGGACGACAGACGACGACGCGCGCGATGGGCGCCGACGACGACGCGACGCACGCGCACGCCGCGGGCGGGAACAGGGACCACGACGACGCCCCGGACGAGGCCGCGGAGCGCTTGGTGAGCGAGGAGTACAAGATTTGGAAGAAGAACACCCCGTTCCTGTACGATCTCGTCGTGACGCACGCGCTCGAGTGGCCGTCGCTCACGGTGCAGTGGCTGCCGGATCGAGTGGAACATCCCGATAAGGACTACGCGTCGCAAAAGCTCATCTTAGGGACGCACACGAGCGAACATGAACAAAACTATCTCATGATTGCCGAGGCGCAGCTGCCGCTGGAGAGCGCGGAGGTGGACGGGCGAGAGTACGACGACGAGAGCGGTGAGGCCGGGGGATTCGGGAGCGGTGGTGCCAAGGTGAAGGTGGTGCAACACATTAATCACGATGGGGAGGTGAATCGCGCGCGATACATGCCGCAGAACTCCTTCGTGTTGGCGACGAAGACGGTGAGCGCCGACGTGTACGTCTTCGATTACACCAAACACCCGAGCAAGGCGGACGCGGACAGTGGATGCCAACCGAACATTCGATTGAAGGGACATCTCACCGAAGGTTACGGGCTGAGCTGGTCGCCGTTTAAGAGCGGGCACTTGCTGAGCGGGAGCGACGACGCGCAGATTTGCTTGTGGGACGTCACCGGGGGCGACGGCGCGAGAGAGCTCGACGCGCAGACGATTTACAAAGGGCATCTCAGCGTGGTCGAGGACGTGGCGTGGCACGCCAAGCACGAGCACATGTTCGGGTCCGTGGGTGACGATAAGCACTTGATTCTGTGGGATACACGCGCTGTGCCGGCGAGCGCGGCGGTGCTCGACATCGAGGCGCACGACGCCGAGGTGAACTGCTTGTCCTTCAACCCGTACAACGAAACGTTGCTCGCGACCGGGAGCGCGGACAAGACGGTGAATCTGTTCGATATCCGTAACACTAAGAAACCTTTGCACACGTTCGAGCACCACACCGAGGAGGTTTTCCAAATCGGCTGGTCGCCGAAGAGCGAGACTGTGCTCGCGTCGTGCGGCGCCGACAGACGCATGATGATTTGGGATTTGAGTAAGATTGGCGACGAACAGAGCCCCGAAGACGCCGAGGATGGTCCTCCGGAGCTTTTGTTCATTCACGGTGGTCACACGTCCAAGATCAGTGACTTTAGCTGGAATCAAAACGACGACTGGGTCATCGCGAGCGTCGCCGAGGATAACATTTTACAAATTTGGCAACCCAACGCCAACTGCGTCAACGCGGGCGGCGACGATGATATGGAGTAAAACAATGCTGATGATAATACAAATGAATCGAACGATTAACACCGCGCCCAGCACCGATTACACTCGCCCAAGCACGCCTTACCTTCGCCCGCGCAATCCAAGTTGTTGCCGAGCGCTTGGGGCACGCGCACGACGTACTTGACGAAATTCCTCGTATCGCGCTTCATGAAGTAATTCTTCTCGATGTGTTCCGTCGCCGCCGTCAACTGCTCGACGTCGCACGCTAAAATTTCTGGTTGTTTCTTCACAATCTTCGCCAAATCACACTCCGACGCTCTCGTCGTCACGCCGATCGATTCCAAAAACGCCACGCGCGCCGTCACATCCGCCGCCGTCGGCACCTCTCGCACCTTGGTGTTTCGCCAGTATCCTTGCCCGCGCCACCCGAACGCCTTTTCCATCATCGCGTCCACGTCGTCATCGTTCGTTTCGTCGCCGTTCGCTCCCACGGCGTCGCGCACGACCGCGCGCGCGTCGTTCCAGAGCTTTCGCGCGTCGTCATCCATCGTCGACGTCGCGCGCGCGTCGACGTCGACGTCGGCGTCGTTCGTCGTCGACGCGCGGACGCGCGCGCGACGTCGGCGCGCGCACCGCGTCGTCGCGCGCGTCATCGTCGGCGTCGTCGCGCGCGGCGCGCGCGGCGTCGGCATCGTCGTCGGCATCGCGGCGACGCGTCGCGAGATGGAGAGGTGTCGGCGTCTCGTCTCGGCGCGGCGTGTTTCATTCTTCGGTCTTCTTACAAGCGCCCGCGTAGGACGGCGCGACAAGTGTGGGTGGATAAATGTGTGAACGATCGAATGAAAGAACGTAAGGGCGTGGAAGGCGCCGGGCGCCGCGGCGGACGCCGTCATAAATTCTCGGCGTTGGTACAAAAAGACGTCGTTTAGGCTTCGGCGATCATCTTGCGAATCGCGTCCGTCGTCGCCTGGGTTAAGGTGGTGTTCTTCTTCTCAGCGTACGCTTGAAGCGCCTCGAACGCATCGCGCTCGATCATGACGCGCGGCAAACGCCCGACGGTCTCGACGGCGGCGGCGGTCGGCGCGGCGGCGGCGGCGGCGGCGACGGGGGCGGCGCTCGGAACGTACGAGTCGCAAAACGCGCGAAGCGCGTCGAACCCGACGCGATTGATAAAGTTGCCGAAGAACTCACCCGCATTGCGCTGCTGCGCCCACATGGCAAAGATGGGCTCAAAGAACGTTTCGATGTCATCCACCTTGACGCGCTCGGCGTACGCGCTCGACACGCCCGTCATCGCGCGCGTGCCTCCGAGCCAAATTTGGTAGCTCGCCGGACCGTCGCCGACGAAACCGAGCTCAGCCATGTACGGACGCGCGCAACCGTTGGGGCAACCAGTCATACGAATGACTAAGTCGTCCGACATCGCCAAGCCAACCTTGGTCATGGTCGTGCGCAAACGCGCGTTAATCTCCGGCAAACCGCGCTCGGCTTCGGTGATGGCGAGACCGCACAAAGGTAACGCCGGGCACGCCATGGAGAGACGTTCGAGAGCGTCGACTTCGGACGCGTCTTTCACGCCCGCGGCTTGCAAAGTGGCCATGATATCCGCCTTCCACGCCGGATCGACGTCGGTGAGCAACATATCTTGCTGAGCGGTGAGACGAACCGGAAGTTCGTATCGCTCGATGACGTTGCGCAAAGCCTTCTTCATTTCGCCACGAAGACGACCGTTTTGGACGTGCACACCGTACCAAAGCTTACCGTCGCCTTGTTCGTTCCATCCCAAGTACGTAGGGAATTCGAACGGCGCCAACTCAACGCCGGCTTCAAACTTCTTGCCGTAGTATTGCTCCGTCACCGTCTTGAATCGCTCCATGCCCCAGCTCTCGACCAAGTACTTCAATCTACTCTGCTTGCGATCATCGCGGCGACCGTAGTCACGCTGCGTGCACGTGATGGCCTTGACCGCGTACAAGATGTCGCGCGGTCCGCAGAAACCGAGAAGGGTGGCTGCCCGCGGGAACGTGGCGTCGTTGCGGTGCGAGCGCCCCATGCCACCGCCGACGTAAACGTTGTACCCGACGTGCTTGCCGTCGCGCATGACGACGACGATGCCGATATCGTTCGTCAAGACGTCGATGTGGTTATCGCCCTCCACGGTGACGCCAATCTTAAACTTACGCGGCAAGAATAACGAACCGTAAATGGGTTCGGGCGAACCCTCAAAGTTGGTGCCGTGGCGGTTTTCCATGCGCGCCGCCGTCACTTCGGGCTTTTCAGCCGTCATGATTTGCTCGCCGTCGAGCCAGACGTCGTAATACGCCCCGCTTTGCGGCGCCAACAAGTCGGCGATATCTTTGGCCAGTTCTTGCGCGATATCATACTCCGGTTTGTTGGCGTACGGCGCCGGAGACGCGGTGACGTTGCGATTGATGTCTCCGCACGCCCCCAACGTTGAACCCATGTTACGAATCACCGTCGCGAACGTTTTCTTCAGGTCGCTCTTCAAGATTCCGTGCAATTGATACGTTTGTCGCGTCGTCAATCGCAGCGTTCCGTTCCCGTGCGTGTTCGCCAAGTCATCCATGGTCAGGTACAACTTGTTCGGCACCTTGCCCGCGGGCTGCTTCGTGCGCATCATGAATTGATAAAACTTCCCCTCCCCGAACGCTCGCTTCTCTCGATCGTCCTGTTGATACCCGCCGTGAAACTTATACAACTGCGCCGCGTCCTCGGAGATGCTCGACGCCGTCGTCGCCAACTCCTCGATCAGCGGGTGTCGCAGGTAGTCGCTGTTTTCCTTGATGATTTCAACCTTGCTTCGCTTCGCCGGTTCCTTCTGCGCGCCCGAGCTCGGCGTCGCGACGTTCGTCACGACGCACCGTCGGTTCTTCGCGCGCTTCACCGTCGTCCCCGCGCGCGTCCCCGCGCGGTGCGCTCGCGTCGCCGGCGTCGGCACCGCGCGCGCCATGGTCGATCGCTCGGCACCGATTTTCATTCGCGACGTCGCGATTCGCGTCGCGTTCGCGCGTCGGCGCGCGCGAGGTCTTCGACGGCGTCGACCGGTCGAGCGTTCGCGACGTTCGCGTCGCGTCGCGTCGCGTCGCGTCGCGTTCGCGTCGCGCGTCGATGTGCGTCGACGTCGAAGACCCGAAAATCCAGGGTTTCCTCCCGTCCGCCGGCGTCGCCAAAGCGGGGTCTTCGGGCACTGGCGGACTGGCGCGGCGAGACTGTCAGCCGCGACTGCGCCGACTGCGCTATCCGCGCCGACGCGGGAACAGCGCGCCTCGATCGCGCGGGTACGCGTCGCCGAAGGTTTTTAAATACCACGCGTGGTGCGAAGACGCGACGCACGCGAGGTTGGCGACGACGGCGGCGAGCAGGGCGAGCGGGGCGAGACGCGGGACGCGCGCGGCGACGACGGCGGACGACGACGACGCGCGCGATACCGACGACACCGACGGACGCGCGGAGACGGAGAGCTTGCCGAGGAAGACGTCGGTGGGAACGACGATGAGCGCGAGACCGAGGTAAAGGACGATCTCGGCGAGGTAGTGCGCGCAGGAGACGCGCTCGAACCAACCGCCGCGCGGGATAAAGTATCGCGAGCGGCGCGCGACGTCGGCGTCGGCGTCGCGCGCGCTCGAGGACGGCGCGCTCGGTTCGCGCAAACGCGCGAGTATGACGTGACACTCGTACTGCCGATAATTTCCGAGCGCGAACAGCGCGACGCCGAGCGCGCCGAGCGCCGTCGCCGCGAGCGTCTCGAGCGGCTCGAGCGTCGTCTTCGCCGCGTCGCCGCAGTCGTACGCCGCCCACGTCTTCGGCGCGCACACGTAATACGCCAACCCGCCCGCGTACACGATCGCGTGCATCGTCGCGTCGTCTCCGTACGTGCTCACGCGCGCGCTCTCGTACAATCTCCTCAAACAGTGCGCCTGAAACAGCGTCGCCGCGACGACCGCCGCGCGCGCGTCCGCCCGTCCCGTCGCCGCGCCTCTCGCCCACAGCCTCGCCAGCTCGCGCGCGTTCGCCGCGCACCCGACGACGTAAAAGTGTCGAAACCACGCGTGCGGCGCTCGTCCGCGCTTCAGTCCCTTCCCGTCCTTGCCTCGCGCCGCCGCGCCGCGCGCCGCCTCGACGTCCCGTCGCGCCGCGACGAGCGCGCTGCACGTCACGAGCGCGAGCCACGTCAGCGCGAGCGCGACGTTCGCCGTCGAGTCATCGTCCCAGTCCCACATCCTCCGGCGTCCCGCCCCGCGCGCCGACGTCTGCGCGCCGCGCGTTTCGCGTCGCGTCGGTCGCGTCCCGGCGGCCCACCGAAACACCCACCAGTGGCGAACGACAAAACACCCGGGAGCGCGCGCCGACGCGACGGCTCGACGATTGACCCGACGCGACGTTTCGCACACGTCGACGCCTCGACGCGCGACGCCACGCGACGCGCCGAGAACCTCGCGCGAGAACCTCTACTCAACGCTCGCCGCTTCCGAGCGCGAAACGTCGACGCGAAGACCGACCTCGAGCGATCGAAACGCAAGATGAGCGTCGTCGGGATCGACTTCGGGAACGCGAATAACGTCGTCGCGCTGGCGCGAAGGAAAGGGATCGACGTCGTGCTGAACGACGAGTCCAAGCGAGAGACGCCGAGCATGATTAATTTCGGGGACAAGCAGGCGCGTGGAGAAAAAAAACGCTCGGCGAGGCGAGCGACGACGCGCGAACGAAGAGACAGATGAAGATGAAGCTTCTTCTTTTTCATTCCTCGAGCGAACCGAGAGACGAGAGCGATGGGGCGACGGCGAACGGGAGGGGCGACGCGGTGATGAAGACTGACGATTGGTGGATGATTTTCGCGACGCGCAGCGATTCGTCGGGTGCGCGGCGGCGGATAAGATTAACATGCAACCGAAGAACACGCTGACGCAGCTCAAGCGCTTGATTGGGAAAAAGTACGACGACGTCGAGGCGCAGAGCGATTTGCAAAACTTGCCGTTCGCCGCCAAGCGCGGAGCGAACGGGGAGTTGATGTTTACCATGCAGTACATGGGGGAGACGCGAGATTTCGTGCCGGAACAGTGCGTAGCGGCGATTTTGGCTGATTTGAAGAGAATCGCGGAGAACGACAACGGCACCAAGGTGACGGATTGCGTCATCTCGGTGCCAGTCTTCGCCACGGACGCGGAGCGCCGCGCGATGCTGGATGCGGCGTCGATTTGTGGCTTGAACGTGTTGCGATTGATGCACGAAACTACGGCGACGGCGTTGGCGTACGGGATCTTCAAAACCTCAGAGTTCACCGACGAGCCGGTGAACACGGCGTTCATCGACGTCGGTCACTCTGCGATGCAAGTGTGCATCGCGCAGTTCACGAAGAAGGGGTTGAAGATTCTGTCTACCGGTTTCGACCGAAACTTGGGTGGACGCAACTTTGATGAAGTCATGTTCGATCACTTTTGCGAAGAGTTCAAGGCGTCGAAGAAGATTGACATTCGTTCCAACGCTCGCGCGTCGCTTCGTCTGAAGACGGCGATCGAGAAGATGAAGAAGATTCTTTCCTCGAACCCGGAGGCGCCGCTCAGCATCGAGTGTCTCATGGATGATGTCGACGTTCAATCGATGATGACTCGTGAGAAGATGGAAGAGCTCGCGGCGGACACGATCTCCAAGCTCATGGGCCCGGTGGAGACGGCGGTGAAGGAAGCCGGACTCACCGTGGACGACATCTCTGCCGTCGAACTCGTTGGCAACGCTTCGCGCATGCCCGCCATTTCGAGTCGACTTCAAGAGTACTTCGGCAAGGTGCCGGGGCGCACGGTGAACGCGTCAGAGTGCGTGGCGCGCGGTTGCGCGCTTCAAGGCGCCATGCTTTCGCCACTCTTCCGCGTGCGCGAGTTTGAAGTTCAAGACTCGTTCCCGTTCCCGATCTCCGTTGCGTGGGCCAGCGATGACGGCACGAACAAGACGATGGAACTTTTCGAGCGCAATAACTTAGTTCCCAGCACCAAGCTCATGACATTCTTCAAGAACGACAAATTCTCCATTCAAGCGAGTTACGCCGGAAGTGAGCTTTTGTCCGAGTCCACAGAACCCGTCGTCGGCACGTACGAAATCGGCCCGTTCGCAAAAGCCGCGGATGGTGAGAAACAAAAACTCAAGGTGAAAGTACGTTTGAACCTGAACAGTTTGGTCACTGTCGAATCCGCGCAAGTCGTGGAGGAAATCGAAGAAGAGGAAGCGCCGGCGCCGGAGGAAGAGATGAAGGACGAAGCCGCGCCGCCAGCCGACGGCGCGGAGGGCATGGAAACCGACGCCGCGAGCCAGGAACCCAAGGCGGAGGAGCCAAAGGCGGAGGAAAAGCCCCCGGCCAAGAAGAAGGTTAAAAAGACGGACGTACCGGTGACGAGCCACGTCGGCGGTTTGCCGCCAAAAATCGTCGAGCGCTTCACCAACGAAGAGTACGACATGGCACTGCAGGACAAGGTGATAGAAGAGACGAAGGAGCGCAAGAACGCCGTCGAGGAGTATGTGTATAGCATGCGCTCTAAGATTGCCGAACAACTCGCCGAGTACGTCGATGACGCCACTCGCGAGAGCTTCAACGCGCTGTTGAACGCCACGGAGGATTGGTTGTACGAGGATGGCGAGGACGAGACCAAGGGTGTGTACGTGAACAAGCTCGAAGAACTCAGAGCGATCGGAGAGCCCATCGTCGGCCGCGAGAGAGAAGAAAGCGAACGCCCCGGCGCGATCGCCGCGCTCACGGCGTTGGCCGAAAACTTCTTGTCCCTGGCTGGAGATGAGGCGCACGCCCACATCGACGCCGCAGACTTGGAAAAAGTTGCGCAAGAGTGCAACGACGCCCTGGCGTGGTTGAACGAAAAGGCTACTCTGCAAGCCGCCACGCCGAAGACGCAACCGGCTGTTTTGTTGATTTCGGACATAGACAAGAAGCGTGCCACGTTAGAGCGCGTCGCGACGCCCATTTTGAGCCGCCCCAAGCCGGCGCCAAAGGTTGAGACGCCGCCGCCCGCGGCTGAAGACGCCGAACCGATGGACGACGGCACCGCCGAAGAAGGCGCCGAAGAAGGCGAAGAGGCAAACGATGAGGCCATGGATGACGCTGCGGACTCTCTCGACTGAGCTCCTTTTGCGAATTGATTTCAATACCATTTCATTACCTTTACACTACCCGTACCGACCCGACGACGGCTAACACGACGGCTAACAACGGCTGTGTGCACAACGGCTGCGGGCGCATGTGGAGCCGCACACACGCGCACCCACCATGCACACAACATTGATCGCCATCGCCATCGTGCACGCACTCGTCAAGCACGTTTCAGCGCAGACGTGCGCGCTCGCTAGCGAAATCGCGCGAGAAGATGTCAAGAACGCGCTGGCGTCGGCGTTTTACGTCGACGAAGGCTCCACGTGGATGTTCGATTTCGACCAACTTCCTGCCGATTGTACTGATTGCGGAAACGCAAATCCAGCTTCCACGTACGGGTGTCCACGATTCAGCGTCTCGCGCGTGAGACGCCGTAGCCGCCGCACACGTGGCGACGATGAAGATGCGCCGCGGCGCGTCGTGAGAGCGTCGGCGACCGAACCGGAATATCACACGTTGCCGGTTTTGGACAGCCCGAACATCGAGTTTGCGGAGGGATCATCTCCGGGTGCGCAACGGGATGGAGTTCTGCCACAGACGTGTGAATGGACTCTTGAACCGACGGAAGTCGTACTTATTTATGGTTGCACTCCGTCCGCGCTGGCTTACTTCGGAATCACCCCGTATTGGTATCGGTTAGGGGGAGCCACGTCAAGTCTCGTGTTTGCGAGTTTGAGTGACACGTTCAGCATGGGTGAAAACGGCGACTTCGGCGCGTTTACGCGTTTGAGCACAGAGGCAGCCACCGTGTCTCCCGGGACGTTCATTCGTGCGCCAACTGCGCCCTGGAACTCCTCGTTTTCGTTTATAATGTCGCGAAACAGAGCCGCGCTTTCCCTCGCCGCGGCGGTACTGCGTGACCGCGGTTTAGTGGTGAACGAAGTGGGCGTACCGCCACCGCCATCTGCCGATTCGACGTATACGGTGCTTTATCGCGGCGCCTTACCGGCGTCATCTGAGGCTTGGAAAAACTGGGTAAAGGCTCCACCCATCACGACGCTTCGACTAAAACCGAAGTCCGCCGCCGCGCCGGAAGCGATTTTCGAAGCCGCCGCGCCGTTGATCGCAAGGCGCACGGTCGATGAGCTCAGTCTCACGCAAGCGTACGACGCTCTCGTGAGCGCGGTCCGCGAACGCGTGGCGAGCGTTCCCGGACGAGACGCCGCGGTTGCGGCCACCGTGAGACCTCAAATCGTGATTGATTCTTCGATGACATGCGTCAACTTTCGCATCAATTGCGGCGGAGACAACCGTGACACGAACTACATTCGAGCGCCAGCGTTTACGCTCGCATCGAACGACGACTTGGTGTACGCCATCGGCGTGCGTCACGTCTGGACGCGAAACGCCTATTATCACAGCGTCGCGTTGTACAATCGCGCCCGGCGTCTCGCCGTCGTATCCATCGAAGACGCCGTCTTCAAAAACTCCGCCGCGCCGTGGTCGACATCCGACGCGTTTTACGTCGTCGCGTTCGCGCGCGATTGCTCTCGACACGACGTCCCCATCGGCGTCCCGTGCGTCGACGTGCCGCAAAACGGATTTCCGAGCGCCTCCCGCGACGAATCCATCGAGCTCTGGGAGCGTCCGTACTCCACCTATTCCACCACCATCGGTCCGTGGTGGCAATCTATGATTTTACCGACGCTAGTGCGTTCGATCCCGGCGCCGCCGCCGTCGTCGTCGAACCCGTTCTCCGCGCTCTTCGCGTCGTTTTAACAAAACTTTCACTCCGCGCGTCAACTCATGAACGCCCGCACCGCTCGCCCGCGATGGTCGTACTCGTCGAAATCGCTGACGTTCGCGTCGTACGGTTTCGCGCCGTCGTCTCGTTCGACGCGCATGGGTTTAAACGCCTCCGTCGCGCGCAACGCCGCGTAGCAGTGCAGGACCAGAGCGATGATGACGAGCGCGGCGATCGACGCTTTCGACGCCGACGCGTCGTCGCTGGCGATGACGGCCGTGCGACACGCGGCGGCGAGCGCGATGGAACCGCCCGCGGCGGCGGCGACGGCATCGCGACGCATGGCGCGTTGTGCGGCGTGAACAACTCGAAAATCAGCAATACAGGAGACTAGTGACTACAGCTAGAGGCGCTCACACCGCGGCGCCGTATTGACGGGTTAAATCATTCGCCCTCGCGGATTCTAACAGCGCGAAGCTCGAAGACCGCGGAACGTAGCCCGCTTCGGCGGCGTGAGACGTCGAAAGCGCGTGACGATCGCGCGCAGAGACGACTTCGGCGTCCCAATCGAGACGGCGCGCGATGACGAAGCCGAGCGCGCCGGTGTGGACCACCGTGGCGACTAAACCGCCGAGAACGAGACCGAGGGCGCCCATGTGCGCACCGAAGGCTAATGCGAGCGATAGTGGAATACCTATGATCCAGTACGCGACGACGACGATTTTTGCGGCGAGCGATTGCTTACCGCACGCTCGCATCACGCCCGCTTGCACGGCGCCTGCGCAATCAAACAGCGCGTACGCCGCAAGCGCAATCATGAGCTCGGACACGAGCTCGCGCACCTCTTCACGCGAGGTGAACAAGTTTGCCCAATCTTTCCTCGCGACGATGATGCCCACGCTCGCGATGACGCCAACGCAGGCGATGAGTTGGAACGAGACGGCGACGGCGCGCCGCGCCCTCTTAGCGTTGCCGGCGCCGAGCTCGTGCGTTACGCGCGTCAACGACGCCACGCCGAGCCCGATCGACGCGTCGAACACGAACGCATTCGTACTGCCGTAAATAGACAGCGCTGAGAGCGCAATCTCGGGATTCGGCAAGTATCCCGCCATTACTACCGTCATCTCGCTGGCCCACCACTCCATCTTCATAGCAACGCCCGGCAACGCGAGCGCGAAGTATTCCCGCAATCCCTCCGTCGAGATCGCGCGTCGCAGTTGCCATCCTGGCCAGCACATATCACGCTTGAGCGCCAACGCCTCGTCGCGTTCGCGAAACATTCTTCGCCAGACCGTCGCGTACGCCACCTGCGTAGCCAAACAAACCGCCGACGACGCGCTCCACGCCAACGCCGCGCCGATGACCCCGATCTCCCATCGCCACACGAAGTAATAGCACAAAATCGGATGCGCGATCGCCGCGAGCACGCCGCCCAACGCCTGCGGCCGCGTGATTCCCTGCGAATGCAAGTACGTCATCGTGCACTGCGTCCACGCGTAGCACAACACCCCCGGCGTCGCCGCTCGCAAAAATCGTCCCGCCTCGCGACTCACGCCCGCGTCTTGCCCCGTCGCCGCTAAAAATTCCTCACCCCTCGTCGCGAACACCGCGCACGTCAACGCCGCGTACGTCGTCGTCACCAAGAGCGCGCGTTGCGTCGTCTCTCCCACGCGCTCGTACGCCCCTAATCCGTACGCCGTACCGGCCAGCGTGTTCACCGCGCTCGCCAGTCCCACCAGCACCGATTTACACGCGATGTTTATCGTCGTCATCGCGAGCGCGGCGCCCGCGAGCTCGACCGTCGCGCGCGCTCGTCCGACGAAGACGAGCGTCACTAAATCTCTCAGCGTGTTCATCGTCATCGACACGCTCACCGGGATCGCGAGCGCGATCTGCGCCGCGCGCTCGACGCTCGCGCCGTCGTCGTCGTCGTCGTCGCCCGCCGCGCCGTCGCGATCGTCCGCGCCCATGACGCGCGCGACGCGTCGGTGCGTGCGGAGGCGTCGAGCGTCGACGTCGAATCGTCACTCGACGCCGCTCGACGCGCGTCGCGCCCGCGCGTCGTCTCGATCGCGCGACATGCGCGCGTCCACGTCCGCCGCGCCGCCGCGCGCGTCGTGGGCGCGTCGCGGCGCGTCGGCGCGCGCGCGAGCGCCGCGAACGCGCTCCGCCGCCGGTCGCGACGTCACGCGTCGCGGGCTTCACCGCCAGCCCGTCGCGCTCGGAGAGACGCTGCCGATGGACGTCCAGGTGTCGTACTTCGACGACGACGGGAACCTGGTGCGGTGCGAGTTCGGGGATTTGCTGCGAGGGAAGACGGCGGTGGTGTTCGCGGTGCCCGGCGCGTTTACGCCGACGTGCTCGACGAAACATTTGCCGGGATACGTCGAACGCGCGGACGCGATGCGCGAGCGCGGCGTGGATGAGGTGATTTGCGTGTCCGTGAACGATGCCTTCGTGATGAACGCGTGGGGGAACAGCGCGGGAGCGAAGATGGCGAAAATTAAGATGGTCGCGGACGGGTCGGCGGCGTGGAGCAAGGCGTGCGGAGTGGATTTGGATCTTCACGAGCAAGGGATGGGAACGCGCAGTCGCCGCTACGCGCTCATCGCGCGCGATGGGGTGATCGAGTACTTGGCCATGGAGTCGGGGCAAAAGTACGAGACGAGTGGTGCGGCGGATATTTTGGAAAGGTTGCCGCTTCCGTGAACGAGCGCGACGGCGATTTACTCTTCGTTTTACTCTTCGCATAGATACCCTAGCGCGCGACGGATGAGCGATGAATCATTTAATCAAAGATACTTACGTCTTCTTCTACGAGTGGTTTCGAAGAGATAATTACGTCTTCTTTTACAAGTGGATTTGAACAATACTCATGTGGACGATGTATCAAGACGTTCATCGCGCCGGGGCATTTTGAGTGACGCCCTTTTTGCCCTTTCCTCTACCCGCGGCCTCGAGCGCTTCGAGGTAAGGCTCGTCGATATCGCCCGTGACGTAATCGCCATCGAAGCACGACGCATCGAAACGCGGGATTTGCGCGTTCATGCCGAGACCCGCTTGCAAGAGGTCTTCGACGGTTTGGTAAATCAAACCATCCGCGCCGAGGGTGGCGCAAATTTCATCCTCAGTCTTGTCGTCGGCGACGAATTCCTTGCGCGACGGCATGTCGACGCCGTACACGTTGGGAAAGCGAACTGGCGGCGCTGCGGAGGCGAGGTAGACCTTGACCGCACCCGCGGCGCGGCACATTTGCACGATTTGGTTCATCGTCGTCCCGCGAACGATGGAGTCGTCGATGAGCAAGACGCGCTTACCGTTGAACACCGATCGCATGGCGTTGAGCTTACGCCGCACGGACAATTCGCGGATGCGCTGGTCGGGCATGATGAACGTACGACCGACGTATCGGTTCTTGACCAAACCTTCGCGGTAAGGCAAGTCGAGCGCCGACGCGACTTCGATGGCGCTCGGACGAGAGCCATCCGGCACGGGCACGATGGTATCAATCTCCCATCCGCGCTCGCTGATGCGCTTAGCCAAACGGCGGCCGAGTTCAAGTTGGAACTCGTACACGGAGATGCCGTTGATTTGAGAATCCGGGCGCGCCAAGTAAATGTACTCGAAGATGCACGGCGAGATGGAACCCTTCATGCACTGACGAGAAATCATCTTGCCCTCGGCCGTGATCAGGATCGCCTCCCCGGGATTGACATCACGCACGGTGGTGAATCCGAGCGGTCCGAACGCGGCGTCTTCACTCGCGACGCACCACTCGTCTTCGCCGTCGGCGTTTTGACGTTGCCCCAACACGAGCGGGCGAATGCCGTTCGGGTCGCGAAACGCGAACATGCCTTGGCCGTTGATGAGCGAGATGATCGAGTACGCCCCTTTCACCTTACCCATCGTCACCGTCACCGCGTCAAACAACTGCTTGTCGCTATCCTTATCGGGGTGCGCCGCGATTTCCTTGCTCAAATCTTCCGCGAAGACGTTCAACAAAACCTCCGAATCGCTCCCGGTGCGCAAGTGCCTGTTGTTCAGCTCCTTCGCCCGCAGCTCATCCGTGTTCGTGAGATTCCCGTTATGAATCAAATAAATCCCCAGCGGTTGATTCACGAAGAACGGTTGCGCCTCGGTCGCGCTCAGCCCCCCGGCCGTGGGATATCGCACGTGTCCCATGCCGATGTGTCCGTCCAAATACTTCATCGCGCTCTTATCGAACACGTCCTTCACCAGCCCGTTATCCTTCTTCTCCTTGAACCTCATCCCGTCGTACGTCACCATTCCCGCGCTGTCCTGACCTCGATGTTGCAGCATGAGCAATCCTTCGTAAATCTCCGCCGCCACGCCCTTGCCCTCGTCCCTCGTGACGACGCCGATGATCCCGCACGCGCGCGCCGCGCCGTCCCCGCGTCTCGCGCCTCGTCCTCGCGTCCCCGCGTTCGCGCGCGCGCGCGCGCCCAGCGCGTCGCCCGCGCCGCCGCGCCGCATCGCGCACGCGCGGCTCGACAGCGCCGTCGTCGCGCGTCGCGCATCCCGCGTCGCGCGCGTCGTCGTCGCCGTCGTCGTCGCCGTCGCCGCCGTCATTTTTTCAAACCCGGCGCGTCGCGCGTTCGATCGACGTCTCTTCGCGCGTTCGCGCCTCGCTCGCGGTCTCTCTCGGCGGCGAGTCGATCGTCACCGTCGTCGGGTCGCCGTCGCCGTCGGCGCGCGCGCGTCGCGGTGTGCGTCGACGCCGACGCCGCGCGCGCCGACGGGTCCACATCGCGGTCGGGCAAACGTATGCGCAAACAGTCCGACTGCGTGTATATTGATGCAGGTGCGCCATCGAGGAGGGGTGTTCATACTCGGCACCCGCGCGAGGGTCGCCGCGACGCCGCGACTCCGCGACGCCGCGACGCGGAAGCGCGCCGAAGAGCGCCGCGAGCGACGCGAACGGTCGACCGCGCGCGCGTCCGCGCGGACCGGCGACGCCGCGAACGCGCGCGCGAGCGCGAACGCGCGCGAATCTCGATCGACGCCGCGCGATGGGGCGATGGACGCGCGCGTGCGGCGCGCTCGCGCGACGCGCGCTCGCGATCGAGATTCGCGCGCCGGCGAGCGCGCCGGTGATGGCGATGCGCGCGCTCGAGCGACGGTTCGCGACGATGACGACGACGACGACGACGACGACGACGGCGAGCGCGGCGAGCGCGGCGGCGGCGCGAGGACGCGGCGACGCGACGACGACGACGACGGCGGCGGCGGCGGCGGCGACGAGCGCGGACGCGACGACGGCGACGGTTTTCGGTGAGAGCGCGCGGATGGTCGACGCGCGATCGAACGAGAGCGATCACGGGAAACACGCGACGACGGGGATGACGGTGGGCGCGCTGCTCGGACGCCTGCGCGCGCTCGAGCGAGACGCCGAGCGCGATATCGGTGGGTTTTTCGACATGGCGAGCGTGAAACGGAAGCGGAAGAAGGCGATGAATAAGCACAAGCATCGCAAGCGCAGGCGTAGGGATAGGCACCAGAACAAGTAGCATTCGTAATCGCAAACCTCACACGGCGACTCGACGCTCGACGCGCGCGTCTGCAGACAGCCATGCTCGCCCGATCGCTCGCGCGGCGCGCGCGCGCGATCGTTGACCGCGCGTCCGCGCGCTCGCGCGTCGCCGCGGCGACGACGCGCGAGAGTCGCGCGTTTTCCGACGAAACCTCGGAGGACGCGGCCGCGCCTTCGCCGAGCGCCGAAGACGTTGAGCGCGTGCGAGCGCTGTTGGCGCGCGCGAACGTCGACGGCAAACACGCGGATAAGTTTCCATCGTTTGAGCACGCGTTAGGGGCGAAGAGCGAGCGGCTGAAAGCGATGGGACTCGGGGTGAAGGAACGCAAAGCGTTTCTGCGCGAGGCAAACTTACAGCGGCGAGAGCGAGGTAGCACACGATAGATTGATTTTGAAACAGCACGTAGTAGATTACAACACAAAACGAAACGAGCGACGCGATCACGCCGCGACGTTGGCGTCGGCGTCCGCGTCGGAGGCCTCGGCGCTCGCGCTCGCGCTCGCTCGACTCGTCGCGCGAAGGCGAAATCGAGACAACCCATCCGCGAGCGAGCTCGCGAGCTTATTCGCGTTCGCCGTGATCGCGGCGCCAAATTTTACCCCAGCTGCGCCTCGGGCGTCGCCCTCGCCCTCGTCGTGGTCGTCGTCGTCGAAGTAATACGCTCCGGGCGACGTCGGCGACGTCGGCGACGCCGCCGCCGTCTCTCCGCCCTCCGTCCCTCTCCCCGCGGACATCCGCCACGTCTCCGTGATCGCTCCCACCTTACCGAACAAGCTTCCAAACTGCGTCTTCACGCTCTCCAGCGCCTTCCCGGCGTGTCGTCCAATCTCTAGTTCCGCGCGTTCCGCGCCCCCCGTCGCTCGCTCGAGCGACGTCAGCGCGTTCTCGATCGACCGCAGCGCGTCCTCGATCGAGTCGATCAGCGCGTAGTCCCTTCGCACGTTTACCAGCGTTTGTTCGAGCGCGTCTCGAGACGCCGCGCTTCCCCGCCGCGCCTCGTCGCGCGCGCGCTGGACGCTCCGTTCCGTCTCGTCGAGTCGCGCGAGCAAGACTTCGACCGTTTGCGTCAGCGACTCGGCGTACTCGCGCGCGGACGCGCTCGCGCGGTCGCACGCGTCGGCGACGTCGCGGCACAGGTCGTTTCGCAGCGTCGCGTCGTCCAGCGCGCGCATCGCCGCGTCGCCGACTGCGGACGATCGAAGACGATGATGATGATGAATGCGCGAAACGTTTCGAACGCCGCACACGGCGCCGCGGCGCGATGCGCGCGCGCGCGGGCGACGACGCGAGCGCGGACGTGCGAGAGGAGGAAGACTTCGAGGTCGACGACGCGATGGACGACGCGAGCGACGACGAGAGCGATGACGAGAGCGGTGACGAGAGCGACGAGAGCGACGACGACGCGAGCGACGACGACGACGACGACGACGACGACGGTGAAGACGACCGCAGCGTTCGTCGCGACCGTTGGGACGAGTTTTATCGGCTCAGATCCATGATCGACGACACCGACGAGGGCCGCGTCGCGCGAGCGATGGCGCTGAGAGCCTTCCAGGACGAGGTTCGAGCGATGTACGCTCCCGAGAACCTTCATAGCGGTGAGTCGGATAGCGACTACGAGAACGGAAACGAGAGCGTGAGCGTGGACTCGGGAATGTTTCACGAGGGAGAGTCGTCGGAGGACGAAGTCGACGACGAAGTCCCCGCCGGGCCGTTCGTGACGTACGGAGACTACCAGGATCTTCGGAGGTTGCATGAACAGTACGACCATTGTGAGGAACGGTTGCGTATTGGGGGGAATAGGGATGAATTTCATCATCAAGTCGCGGATTGTCTGTGCGCGTTTCCGCGCCATCGACGATTGGCGACCAAGTACTTGTCGCACTCGGAACGGACAAAACCGCGCGCGATGGATAGGCGCGAATTCTACGAGGACTATACGTGCTCCGATCTAAAGTATTTTGTCTCTGGAGAGGCTGTCATGCTACGTAACGGATTCAAGCTAGCTGCGCACACCAACGAACCGAGATACAGCGACGACGATCGCGTTCCGTTTACAGTGTATAGCATGGCGTACGACGAGGAGTCACGCACCCTCGCGGTGTGCGGGACGGGATCACAAAATACGCGCGCGTACAACGTCATGGTATACCGTTGCGAGCAGAGCGAGACGGATACAGTGGTCGAGCGTATCGAAGAAGACATGGGTGGTTTGATGGCCCTCGCCCATAACCCTGGGCGAGTTTGGTCGAATGGGCAGCGCGAGGTTGGAGCGATGTGGAAGGACGACGACCCGGCGTGGGATTTCGTTCAACTCTGCAAGGCTAACATTGGCTTCGAATATGGTCACGATGATTATTCGGACGACGACGACTACGATCCTTTCCACGAAGACTCCATGCACGAGGTCGAACAGGCAAATTGTGTTCGATTCGGCTGGTTAGAGGACCCTAGAGAACCCGGAAAACCGCGCGAGTTGCGCCTCATTCTTTCGAGCAATGACGGGCACGTATACGTGTGCCGTTTAGATGAAAATGACCGTGCCATCCTAGGAGCTTCACCGTACAAACTGGAGAAAGACTTCGTTATCGACAACCCAGTGCCCGTGAACTGTGCAGTGGCATCGCCGTGTGGCAAGTTCATAGCGTTTTCGGGTGACTCACACTATGTCTGCTTGAAGGAATTCAGTCTGAGAGAGGCAGGGGACGATGGTTTAGCGGTATACTGTAGATGCAGTGAGTCAGGCAGCAGATCGGCGAGATCATATGTCGACGCCGGCGCCGAGTATAGCTTTCGCATTCCATGTGCTGATGACAACGATGAAAGGATGAGTAGCCAGTACTTGACGTATAGCGGAGACGGTCGTTACTTGGCGGCAACGAGCGATGCATACCACTCTGTCACGGTTTGGCGCGTTGAGAACGTGATCGGTTATAGAGGCGAGGCAGTAGACGGCATTTACCCGATCGCACACTTCTACGCGTGTACATATGCGTGCTTACCGGTGACTTTTTCAATTTCGAACCCATCCATCATGATTTGGGCAGAGCGCGGGGCGAAGTTGCACGTGTTTGACTGCGCAGAGGCCGAGGAACACCGCGAGGAAATGCTCAACATAAGAGACGATTTCCTGGAAAAGTTTGGATCTGAGGCGGAGCTTCGCGAGCGTCTGCGACGCGAAAAAGCATCATTCACGAAAGAACACGACGGCCGCGATGATTATTTCTTTGGCTCTGCAGAGCCCACTAGTAAGGATTACGCCGATCCGGATGCTCTAGCGATGTGTGCGTTTGTCGACATGACGCGGAAGTCACGATTGCAAGCGGGGTGGTACAAACCAAATCTATCGCTCCGCGAACGCTACGAAGTTTGGCGCAACAGCTTGGTCGACAAGAACACTGGCAAGCACTTCTCCATTCAAACAATACGTTACGGTGTGCATAGAACGTTCATCACTGGGCTAAGCGTAAGTCAAGGCGTACCGATCCAAAAGGAAAGCGATGTGTCGATGGACGAGCATGTCTCGGATGTAATCTTGTACTCGAGTGGTACCGCCGTGCACAAGCTAGAGTTGCAAACGGGACTGCGCCGAGACATGAAAAACTTTCAAGATTTCTCACGTTCTTTCCAGCGCGCCGTGGTAGCATTTTTGCTTTGCGTCAAACGTAGTCGCCGAAATTCGAGTGGAGATATTTGTCTCGCCGATTTGCCGAGCGATGTGATTCGCGACATCATCGCGAAGATGGCGATGCCAGTGTACAAATGGCGACAGAAACCTCACGTTCGGTGAGACGAAGATTGTACGTTACAGTAGCGAATCCGATCGATAAATTTGTAATGGATACGACAAGAACTAGAACAGCGCTATGTCGAAACTTTGTAAATGTCCTGTAACCACACGAATAAGATGCAGTAGCCCGCGAAGAGAAGATACGCGACGAGGAAGGCGCCCCCAGCGCGACGAGTGAGTCGCCAGCCATTAAAAAATAACGCGAAATAGTACATGGCTAGCACGCCAAAGAGAATACCGATGGAAGGCATGAGCTGAGATGTCTCGATGAGTACTCGGCCGCCTGGCTTTGTCGGTAAAATGATGAGCCAAGGAAGACCGAGGCCGAGCCAAATGTCAAACACGTTGCTGCCGACGGCGTTCGCTACGGCCATGTCGCCTTCGCCGGCTTTCGCCACGGCAATGGAACCGAGAGCATCTGGGATCGAGGTACCGGCGGCGACGACCAACATTCCCATGACGACTTCGGGGATCCCGATTATGCATCCCATGCGAGCGGCCCATGAAACCATAAAGTAGGAAATCACGCTGATCCATGAGATGGACGCGAGGAAGGCGACGACGAACCACTTCTCGAGATGGCGCTTTGAGCAGTCTGGAATGGTGTAATGAAATGCATATCTCCACGGTAGGCCCAGGACGTGTAATGGAACCGCGGCCATGGAATCGGGCCATTCGAATCCTTCATCGACACCGTGAGTTTCCTCCTTCGTCGGTCTTCGAGACTGTCGACGCGTATCTGCGCGTCGCAAGACTGGCATCGCCAGGGGCGCCGGCTCGGGATTCGGTTGTTTCGCACCTTTACCACTCATCCATCGCATAATTTTTTCGTTGTAACACATGAAACAGACATACGTGAAGTACAATATAACTGAAATCAGCCCCTCGTACCAGTACACTTCACCGTCGTGAAAGATCAGCAGAATGGTTGTAATGGCGAGGGCGTAAAACGAGCAATCGCGCGTCACCGGTCGCCAATCCAACTCGAGCGTCTGACCAGCGCAGAGCACCGTGGCACCTATGATGAAGAGTATGTTGAAAACTGCGGAACCAACGATTGCGCTAATTCCAATCTCATTCGTAGCGTCGGGGGATATCAAGCTCATCCCAGAGGAGAAGAGTTCTGGAGCAGACGATCCCGCCGCCATGAACGTCGCGCCTGCGACGTCTTCGCTCAGGTTGAGCTTGTCGCAAATCTTTTCCAACGAAGCCACGAAGTAATCGTCGCATACGATGGCTATGCCTAAAAACATGTATAAGATACCGATTACGTACAGCGTCCAGCCACCTTGATGAATCCAATCTGGGTACTCGTCAGAGCATCCGCCGCTCGAGGCGAGCCGGCGCGAATGCGCCATTGGCGACGACATTACGCGATCAACCCCGTAGAGCAGTTGATAAGACACCGTACAAAACGATATTAAAGCGATTGAAGTGCATCTACGGTCGCGAGTCGCGAGATCAAGACGCTCGACGTGTTAGTCAATCCGAGTCTGAGTCGAAGTTGGGTCTTTACGCTCGCTCGCCGACACAATACGTACACGAAAATACGCCACGAACGACGCGTGCGCGTGCGGAGCGCGCGTCGTTGACGCAGTACACTCGTCGTTTTCGACATTTCAAGTTCGATGCTCTCGCACGGCGCGCGCGTACACTCAGGTCTCGTTCGCGCGAGAGTCATAAAAATAGCCAAATGTTACCGTCGCTCTGAAATAAATAACAACATCTCGGTTCGGCGCCGGCAATCGATGCGACTAAAACTACCATGGTACAACACGCATACGATTAATATCCATCACTCAAATTTCGCCACGTACGGCAAAACCAACCTTCGCAGCGTCGCGCTTTCGTCTTGTTCGACTCGCGTCAGCAACGCCGCGCGCGCCAACTCCTCCCCATCCCGCGTTCGCGCGATTACCTCGAACGCCCCGACGTTCAACGCATCGTGTCGAATCACAGAGCTCAGATCGACCGCATCGAACGCGCACATCACCTCTATTTCGTCGGCGGCGCCACCGCCGCCGCTCAAAGCCGTCGCTCTCGCCTCTTCGCCGGCAGCCACCACCCTCGCGCGTGCGCGCGCGTGCGCGACGTCACAAGCGAAAGAACACTCGAACGTGCAATTCTCTACCTCGCGCAAACCGACGAATCGCGCGCGAATGACACCCGCGGCGTCGAGCTTCGCCCAACTCTCTAACCCAGCGCCAAAGAATTTCCGTCGCCCGTTCGCGCCTATCGCGCTCGCGTCGTCCGTGACCCCGTCCGACGTCGTGCACTCATCCAGCGTCGTCTCTGAAAACGCGCACGACGCGCAGCGCGCCATGCGAACCGCGCGACACACTGTGTGAACGTTGCGAGGAGATTTAAATCGCTTTATGCCGCACTTTGCAGCGCCTCGCGAGCATCGCCGCGCGCTTCGACGCTCGAGGTGATCGTCGAACGCGAACACGAAACGTGCGCGACGCGTGTGCGACGCGAATCGCGGCGTGAACGCGCGGCGGCGACCCGAGAGCTTCGGGACGACGTTTCAGAGAAGCGTGACGTCTGAGGGTTCGCGGTCGGTGCCGAAGCTCTGACGCGCGACGCGACGGTGCGAAGCGCGCGCGGGGGCGAACGATACGTGCGCGAGAAATTCTCGTGGCGAACGCGCGCGAAACACGCGCCGTACGACGCGAGACGGGCGCGTGAGAATCGTAAAGTTCGGAACTTTTTGGGGCCGGATAAAGGCTGAGCCTGAGAAAGCGCACGCGACGACTTGCAACGGGGCGCGTGCATTCGCATACGAGATTTGGACACAAAAGCGGTCGTGAACGTAAATGCGAACGGAGATTGAAACGAGATACGAACGCTTGAAGGCGTTGGTGGTCGTGAATACGCGACATTTGGACGCCGGTCGAGGTGGGGAGGCGCGCGAGGGCGCCGAGCCGAACGACGTGACGCAGTTGAGCGCGGGTGGAGGCCAGGTTTAGGCGAACTATCGAAGGCTGAGTCGTATTAGTTAGAAGGTTTAGGAACGCCTGGGGCTGATCGCGGGAATCGCTGACGCTACCGTCATGACGGAGACCCTGAGCCGAACGGCGACGCCGAGACCTTCGACGCCGAGCGTGTTGTCGCTGCATCAACTCGATGATCTTGATAGCGACAAAAGTTCGGCGAAAGTCGGGGCACTGTCACGCACGTCGAAGTTTCAACTCCCGAAGATCGGATACTTGAAACACGAAGCCGTGCAAGTGTTCAAGCGCGTGCGTTCGTTTGGGTCTTTTCAAGATCTCATCGTTCCCGACATTGATGGGTACGCTTCGAGCGTGTCCGACGACGAAGACGATGACAACGACTCTTGGGGTCTTTCTGGTTACGTCACCGACGCGAGTGAATTCGATCGCATTTTGATCTCCGCGTGGGAAGATCGATTCGCCGGCGGCTTGTTTCGGTACGACGTCACCGCGGTCAGCACAAAGGTTATAGACGGCAAAAAGAAGTACGTCGCGCAGTTCAACATCGGTCGAGCGACGAATAAACGCCCGACAGAGTTTTCTGTGGATAAGGTTTGCCAAGACTTTGACGCGAACAAGTTCAACTTCACGAAAGCGGATCTCAAAGAGGTGCTCTTTTCTTTCACCAAGCTCGCTGGTGAGGCGGACGAAAACGTCAGTCGCTCTGTGTTTGAACCGTCAGCAGCCGTGGGTGAGAGCCCGACCGTGGTTCTGATCAATGTTTCGCCGATCGAGTACGGACACGTGCTGCTTTGTCCTCGCGTGACAGACATGCTTCCGCAGCAAATCAGCCCAGAAAATTTGCTTCCGGCGCTGTACATGGCGGCTGAATCGCGAAATCCGTACTTCCGCGTAGGATACAACTCCCTCGGAGCGTACGCGACGATCAATCATCTTCATTTTCAGGCGTACTATCTCATGGAAGCGTTTCCCATCGAGCGTGCGAACACGGTCGAAATCTTCCCGGGTACGCATGGCGACTGCACCGTATACCGCGTGAACGGTTACCCGGTGCGCTGCTTGTGCTTTGAAGTCGGCGATTCCTTCGAAGAGCTCGCCTCGCTCGTGGGTGGATGCGCCGTGAAGTTGCAAGGGGCGAACATTCCGTTTAACATTTTGATCGCCGATCACGGCGCGAGAGTGTTTTTGATCCCTCAGGTCTTTTCGATTCGCATCGCGAACAACAAAATTCCAGAGCACGTCATTCACACGGGCGTAAATCCGGCGGTGTTTGAAATATCTGGACATCTTCTCTACAAACAAGAATCGGACTACGATCAGTGCACCGAGACTAGTGCAGAGGAGCTTTTGGCGTGCGCATCGTTGACTGAAGAGCAGTTCGTTAAGCTCATCGACCACACAGTGGGCGATAAAAAATCAAACGAAGACGCCGTCGCGGCGTTGGCTTCTATTGTTGAGTCTGAGTTGTGAAGACGCAGACGTTACTTTGATTGCTCGGGCGAGTTGAACGTTCTCACGCGTCCAGCCGTATATCACCACCATCTGATTCTATTTTTTCATTGACAACATTGCACGTAGGCGCGTTGCCGCGGATTCCAGCGCGCTCGTCAGACGCCTTTTTGACGCACAGTTTTTTCGTTTGGTAGCGGATTAAACGTGTTTTGCTATATCATATATCATATATCAGTTATCTACTTGCGGTGCGCCGCGCCGATGGCGTCTTGCACACTCTTGAAACCGTCGCGCGCCAAGCACTCCTCGAGTTCTCGCTTGATTCTAGGTATCAAAGGCGGACCTTCGAAGGCAAACGCGGTGTACAACTGCACCAACGACGCGCCCGCGCGAATCTTTGCGTACGCGTCTTCGCCGCTGGCGATGCCGCCGCATCCCACCAAGGTGATTTTGCCGCCCGTGAGCTTGTACAGGTCGTGCAACACCTTAGTGCTCGGCTCCATGAGCGGTTTACCGCTCAGACCGCCCGCTTCGTCGCCGTGCGCGTGCGCTTTGATGGCGTCCGGTCGCGCGATGGTGGTGTTGCTCACGATGACTCCGTCGACCTTTTCGCTCTTCACCACGCTCGCGATATCCCTCAACGCGGCGTCGGTGAGATCGGGGGCGATTTTCACCAACACCGGCGTCTTCGCGGTGCCCGGATTTTTGTCGCGCGCGTCCAAAACCTTGCGCAGCAACCCGCTCAAATGCTTGCGACCTTGCAAGTTTCTCAAACCCGGCGTGTTCGGCGAGGAAATGTTCACGACGATGTAATCGCCGAATTCCCCGATATTCTCCACCCCCAAGACGTAATCATCCGCCGCGTTGTCTTCCGGAGTGAGCTTATTCTTCCCGAGATTTACGCCGAGCACCCCGCGCGGCTCCGCCGTCGCGTCGTCGCCCTCGGCGGCGACGGCGTCGCGCCGCCTCGCCAATCGCGTCCTCGCGCTCTCGTGTCCCTGGCTGTTGAACCCATACCGATTGATCACCGCCCCGTGTTCGCGCAGGCGGAACGCGCGCGGTTTCGGATTCCCCGGCTGCGGCTTCGGCGTCACGCTCCCGATCTCCACGAACCCGAATCCCACCCTCAGCAACGCCTCGAACGCCCTCGCGTCCTTATCGAATCCCGCCGCCAGACCGATCGGGTTCGAAAACGTCGTCCCGAGCGCCTCCACGCGCAGCGCCTCCCCGTCTCGCCGCCTTCGTCTCGGTCCCAGTCCCAGCGCGAGCGCCGCCACCGCGACGTCGTGCGCCGTCTCCGCGTCGAGCGCTCGCAGCGCCGGCGTCGCCGCGCCGTACGCCGCGAACTCCGCGTCCTCCGCCCAGTCTCCGTCCGCGAATCGCACCGCCGCCATCGCGCCGCAGACGCCGAGCGCGCCGGCCGCGAGCGTCGAGATTCCGCCTCGGCGCGCGCGCGGCGCCGTCGCGCAATCATCCGCCGCGCGCGACGCGAACGCGCGCGCGCCGTCGCTCGCGCCGCGATGGCGAACAGCGCGCAGCGCGATTTCGACGCCGCGACGCGCGGCGCGCCGACCGGCGTCCATGGCGACGCGACGCGCGACGGCGAGTGCGGCACATCGCGACGCGAACGCAGAGGTGCGACGGCGCGACGCGAACGCGCATCGCGAGGCGCGACGCGAACGCGATTCGCGAGAGGCGGTCGCGCGTCGCGACGTCGCGCCGCGTCCGCGCGCGACGCGGCGCGACGCGGCGCGACGCGCGAAAGATTATCCAAAGCGTCGACGTCGACGCGATGACGGCGGCGCGACGACGACGACGACGACGACGGGACGACGACGAGAGACGAGGACTGACGATGATGGATGCCGCGCTCCGAACGCGACGCGCAGGCGCGACGCGAACGAATAATCGAGATGTCGACGACGACGCGCGCGCTCGGGACGCGATCGGCGACGCTCGCGACGACGCGAGGACGCGCGGCGAGACGACGAGGCGGTGCGGTCAGAGCGGAGGGCGGCGACGCGAGCGCGTGGAAACCGATGGCGGTGACGAAACCGAACTTGGTGAATAATCTGGACGGGAAGACGACGCGAAACATCGATGGGAAGGTGTACACGATCGAGGCGAGAGGGGACGAAGTCGCGGTGACGGATAAATTCGGGGCGTCGTTCGAGACGCGAGTGAACAAGGCGGGCGTGATCGAGGCGGACATGTCGAAGAAGACGGGCGCGAGCGCTGGGGATGACGTGGATTTTGCGTCGTTGCAAATCACCGATTTCGTTGGATTTAACGCCAAGTATAAGATTCCGGAGGTGGTGAACGGACGCGCGGCGATGGTGGGCGCCGTCTTGGCGTTGCTGTCGAAAATCGGCGGCGGCGGCTCGGTGGCGCATCAAATGTTCACCGCCGGCGGCTTCAGTTCCATGCTCTTCATCATGGCTGCCGTTACCGCGGCGACGATCGCGCCCGCGGCGACCGGCGCGACGTCTCTTCGCGGCGCCATTCCGGACGAGAACGCCACGTTCCCGGACGAGCGCTTGCCCACGACGTGGACGGCGACCGCCGAGGGCGTCAACGGCAAGGTCGCCATGGTGATCCTCACCCTCGCGCTCATCACGGGCAACTAATCACGCGCGAGTAGGCCGCTCCGAGGCAAGCATTCATTTTTAATTTTCAAAGCGAGAAAATGACGTATTCGCGCCTTTGCCTAAACACGGGTGATGTGAATATTAAATTCGTGTGTCGGGAAACGGGAGCGCTTAGGACTGACGGTACCCTTGGCCGCCGTACTGCGCGTATTGCTGCGCGTACTGCGACTGCTGGGTGTAGTAGCCTTGTTGTTGCATCTGCTGCTCGGTGTATTGAGCCGCGCGACCGTTGTTCTGACGCGCGCCGTTTTGATCGGATCCGTCTTGGGTCTTGTATCCCGGCGGAGCGCCTTGCTTGGCGCCCGGCGCCGCGGCATACGCCGGGGGGTACGCGGGAGGGTAGGCTTGCTGCACCGCGTACGGGTACGCAGGTTGGTGCGGCATGGCGTAAGGGTAGGAGTACATGGGATGGCCATACGCGTTGGGCATGTTGGCGAACGCTTGTTGCGGCGCCGCGCTCGAGCCCGAAGTGGACTGCGTCTTGTCGCCGCCCGCTTGTTGGCTCTGCGCCGCGGCTTGTTGCTTGTAGTAATCCGCATACGCGTTGTTTTGATCAGCGGGTTGCGCCGATTGCTGGTAACCTTCGTAGCCAGTGTAGCCGCCCGCCATGGGCACCGCCGGAGGCATCATGTAGTTGCCGTAGGCGTTGGGCATCATACCGCCAAAGTACGCCGGGTACGCTGCTTGCTGCTCCGCGGCACCGCTCGTCGTCGTGCTGCCGTTGACGGCGTCCGGCAACTTGGAGGCCACACCAGAATTTCTGCTAGATTGCTTCTTGTTCGCTTGCGGCTGTTGCTGCTGCACGCCCCAGCCCGCCGCCGAGCCGTTGACGGCTGAGGACGAATCAAATCCAAAGCCAAAGTCACCGCCTGAGGTGGAGAAGTTGCCAAACTGAAGGCCAAGATCTTGCGCTTGCGCGCGATCGTTCGCTTGCGCTTGCTGCGGTCGCGGCACCGCAGCAGCCTGCGCGGCGGCGTCGAAACCAAAGCCAAAGCTCTCGGCGGATTGTTGCTGCGCCGCCGCGGGTCGTTGCTGTTGCTGCTGCGCGGGAGGTTGCGCCGCCACCGGCGCCGCCGCCGCGGGCGCGGGCGCACCCGGACCCGCCACCTTCTTGGCCCAGTTCATCGTCGCCTCGGCCGCGCTCGCCGGCGCCGCAGCTTGTTTGGGCGCCGGCTTGCCGCCTTGCGGGCGCGGCACCGCGCCACCCTTGGCGCCGCCGCGACCAGCTTGCGGCGCCGCCGACGGCGCCGGAGCCGCCACCGCGGGCTCACCACGAACTAAATCAGCGAGTGTTTTCCCACCAGGCCGAATCGGCGCGGGATTCGGCGCCGGTTCGAGCTTCGCCGGCGCCGCCGAGGGCGCCGCCGCCGCCGCGGGCGCCGCCGCGGCTCTCGCCGGCTTCCCTCCGCGCTCATCCCCGCGCTCACCCGCGCGCGGCGTCGGGAACTTCCCACCATTCTCAAACTTCCCATTTCTCCCCGGCTTACCATCGCGCCCTTGACCGTCGTACGCGCGTCCGTTCGTCCGTTCCCCGCCGAACTTTCCGCCTCGTCGTTCGCCGCCGTCTCTGTTATTATGTTGATTCCCAACCTTACCCCCCGCCCCGCTCTGCGCCCCGTTCGCCGGCTTCTTCTTCTGTTTCTTTCCGATCGTCTCAAACTTATCCACTGTCATCGCGCGCGCTCAGTCGTCGTCAGTCGTCCGCGTCGTTCGCGTCGTCGCGCGTCGTCCCCATCCCTCGAGTCGCGATTCGTCAGCCGCCAAACGCGGCGGGGCCGCGATCGCCCATCGTCCCATCGTCTACCGTCGCTCGCGCGTTCGCCGCGCCTCGCTCGCCCGTCCGCGCCGTCTCGTCGCACGCACTGTTTAACAACCGATCGATCGCGCGATCGACGTCGCCGCCGCACGCGTCGAGGACGTCGGCGCAGTCTCGCTCGGCGTGCCCGCTCATCTGCGCGAGCGCCTTCGCGGACGTCATCTTTCGCGGTCCGCGAGCGGTGCGACGCGCGCGGCGGGTTCGCGCGCGGGTGACGCGGCGCGTGGATTTTTTTCTCGGCGGCGCGAGCGAGTCGAGCGACGCGGGAGGCGGCGCGCGCGCGTGTGCGGCGGCGCGCGCGCGCGCGAGGGCGTGACGTCTTTCGCGGGGCGCTACAATACGGAACCATCCCTATGTACATCGCGGTGTCGATTTCGCGCGGGAAACTTTGGAATTTGGCTGGGTGGCTAGAGGGAGTTTGTTTTGTTTTAGGCGATCGTTTCAGGCGTCTCCGGGCGCGAGCGCGCGCATCGCGCACTCGTACGCGAAGAAACTGAGCGAACTCATCGGGATGGTTTTCACGGTCGTCGCGCGAAGGCCGGCGTAGAAACCGCGGAGACCGCGGTCGCGGAATAACGCGCGGGCGACGGCGAGAAAACCGCCGCGCTCGACGACCATTCGACGGGAGACGACGTCGAGGGGAAAGCTCACGGCTTGACCGCACGCGGCGCTGATCATGCCGAACGCGAGGCTCGGAGCGGCGGCGGCGGCGGCGGTGCGAGCGGCGGACTTGGCGCGACGGCTGCGACGAAGACGCGCGTCAGTCGGACGAAAAAGCGACGAGGCGAAAGAGGACGCACCCGTACCAATCGCGCATTAAATCGTAACTCCCGAACGTGATCGCGGCCTCGGGAACGACGGCTATCGCCGCCGGTAACGCGCCTCGGTACAGGCCCCGCGCGCCTTCGTCGCGAAAAATTTTACGCAACCCGCGTCCCAAGCCGAGCGTCGCCGCGCTCGGCCCGCCCGTCGCCTGTCGCACCAGCAACGAGTCGAGCGGGTACAACAGCGCGAGCGACGACAATCCCGCGACCGCGCCCGAGATCAGCGCGTCGCTCGCGCGCGCCGCGTTCGACGTCGACGTCCCCGCGGCGGCTCGAGCGCGCCGCAGCGCCTCCTTCACCGCGCCGAAGACCAAAAAGTTCAACCCTTTCGCGGGCGCGTGTCGCGCGACCGAGGCTTTGGTGCCGGCGAACAGCGCGGACGCGCCCTCGGTGCGATAGATGGCGCGCAGGGACGTGGATTCGTTGGAACCGCGACCCGTCATCACGCGCAGCCGTCGCACCTCCAACGGCTGCGTCGCGATCCGCGACACCGCGCCGGACGCGCATCCGGCGACGAAGCGCGCGGACGCGTTCGTCGTCGACGACGGCGCGTCGTCGCGCGAAGTCGACGACGGGGCGTCGACGACGCGCGAACGCGCCATGACGCGTCGAGCGAGTCGACGAGTGCGGGACGAGGCGCCGCGTCGACGGGAAACGACGAGAAACGAGGCGCCTAAATGCGTCGCGGTTAAAAGAACGCGCGTGACGACGCTCGAAATCGTCGCGGCTTCACTTCTTCGGACGCAAAGCGACCTCGAGCTCGGCGCCGTCCGGGCCGTCGACGACGCACTGACACGATAACCGCCAACTCTCCTTCAACTTTCCAGCGCTGAGCTTTCGCGCCTCGGGGTCGGTGCGCTCGCTCAGAAATTCGCCGCCTCGGAGAACGTCGACGCCGCACGTGCCGCAGTTGCCCATGCCGCCGCAGTTGAGCAATTTGTTCACGCCCGCGTACAGCTCGCACTTCGCGTCCAACGCGACGGTTCGCAGCACCTCCGGTTTCTCCACCGTCGTCGTCACCGGCGCCGATTTACCGTCCTCGGAGATGAACGTCACCTTTACGGCCGCGCGCGGCGTCGGCGCGCGCGCGGTGGAGGACGCGCGCGCGCGCGTTCGGCGGTGCCGGAAAGCGTCGCAGTTTGAGCGGGGACACGCGCGCGCGACGCGCGCGGCGGTGAAGCCGGGCATGAGGGACGCGCGAGAGAGAGTCTTCGCGTTCGCGCGTCCGCGAGCGCGGCGTCGAGCGCGAGCGGGAGCGCGCGCTGAAGAGTGCGGTGGGAAAGCGGCGCGCGCGGTTTGCTGTTACAAGGCGAAGATTTCGACTCGCGATCGATCACGTGCGACCGCCGAATCGACGGTCGCGCTTGGCGTAGGCGTATAACGCCCGGCGCAGTTCTGCTTCGCCGAACTCGGGCCAAAACATTTGCGCAAAGTACAGTTCGGTGTACGCGAGGTCCCAGAGGAGAAAGTTGCTCAGGCGCTGCTCGCCGCTCGTGCGAATCAATAAATCCGGCGCCTGCGCGAAATCGATCTCGTTCGTCGCCGCGCGTGCGTCGTATGTCGATAAATGCGCGCTCAGTGCCGCTTCGTCGATGTCCTCGGCGCGCATCTCCCCGTCCGCAACCTTTTGCGCGAGCGTCTTGGCGGCTTGCACGATGTCCTGCCGACCGCCGTAACTCAACGCCACCACCAGACGCAACGAATCGTTATCCTTCGTCGCCTCCATCGCTCGCGTCACCGCACTGCGCACGCCCTCGTTCACTTTACTCAAATCCCCGATGACTTCCACGCGCACGCCTTCCTTGACGAGCAACGGCAACTCCTCTCGCATCGCCGTCTCCACGAGCGCCATGAGCTCTTCAATTTCCGCTTGGTTCCGCCCCCAGTTCTCCTGACTGAACGCAAACACCGTCAGTGTGCTTATGCCCCAAGCCACGCAGCATTTCACCACCCCCCGCAGCGCGTTCACGCCGCGTTCGTGTCCAATCGTCCGCGGCAATCGCCGCCGTTCCGCCCACCGCGAGTTCCCATCCATGATGATCGCCACGTGTCTCGGCACCTGATCCCTCGCCAAGTCCCGCAGCGCGCTCGGTTTACTGTCCCATCTCGACACCGCCCCTCGCGGCAGGTTCAGAATCCCGGGAAATCCGAGCAAACCGGGGAATCGTCCTCCCGGCGTCGCGTTCGCCGTCGTCGCCGTCCCGTTCGCCGCGCGTCGGCCCTCGACGCCGTCGTCCTCGTCGCTCGACGCCTCATCCGCGGTCGACGCCGCGATCGCATCGTTCGCGGGCGCGCCGTCGGCGTCGTCTCGCCACGACGACGCCCGCGCGCGCGAAGAGAAGGCGCGAAACGAATTCGTTGGATGAATTCGCGGTCGATCGCACGGTCGCCGCGCCGCGCGACGCGCGCGCGGCGCGGTTCGCGGCGCGCTCGACGCGCTCGCGCGCGCGCGCATCGACGCCGGCGACGACGGCGGCGGGACGCGACGCGCGGGAGTCTCGCAGTGCGGACGGCGTCGGCGCGGCGCGTCGACGACGAGCGAGCGCGCGCGAGCGCGGAATCGACGACGACGCGCGACGAACGAGCGTCGAGATGTGAAGATGATGACGATTCACGCGCGATCGAATAGGATTAAGTGCTCGGTGCGAGCCTGGTTGTACACCCTGCCCTCCTCCGTGGTGGTCGTGAGCTTCATCGTGCAGCCGGCGACTTCGCGCAGGGCGAATTTGGCGGCGGCGGCGACGATGGAGGCGCGAGTGTCGATGTTTGCGCCGTCGCCGACCATGATCGCGGCGCGACCGCGAGGGGTGAGCGAATCGGCGACGACGGCGAGCCATTCCTCTTGTTCGCGCTGCCAGACGTCCTTGAAGGCGTAAGGATCGGAACGGAGCGCGCGACGAGAACCTATTTCGCCCTCCGTCCAACCGGCGGGCCAATTTCTGTCTCCCGGAACGACGGTGTTGACGTACGAGGACGTCGGACCGGATCGCGCCGCGAACGACGCGGATGATGGCACGACCGCACCGCTCCCAGCGCGCACCTTGCGCGCGAACGACAAGTAATCGTACACCGCCGGGTACGGACACGACGTCAACACGGCGTCGACTTTGTCCTCCGCCGAAAGCTTGAATTTCCTGACGTCGACGTTGTGAATCGACGCGGGCGGCGCGGGCGCACCCGCATGTTTCGCACATTCCTCTCGAAACTGCTCCAAACGATTCGCGTATTCCTCGACAGTTTTAAGAAACGTCTCCGCGTTGACGCGCGAGGCGTCGTCGCCGCCGCCGCCGCGTTTTCCCTTACTCTTACCCTTATGCCGACGCTTGTTTTGAGACTTTTGCGTCCTTTGCAGCGCGACTGACATGCAAAACCACAACCCCTCGGCGACGCGCGGCGCACCGACGAACGCATCGCTCGCCAAGTATTCCCTCAACGCGTCCCGAACCGCCCGCCAAGATCTCGGGACGTCGCTCGCGTCCTCGTCGTTCGCTCCGTCTTTCTCCTCCCTCGTCCCCGCTCGATCCGTCACCGTCCGCGCGCTTTCGAGCATCACTTCCACCTCCTCCTCGCTCGCGCGCCAATTTCTATTCGCGCTCACGAAGCACGCCAACGGCGACACGTCCGCGCCGACGGCGCGCCACCCGAGCGTCTGCGCGCACACCAGCGTCGTCCCTCCACCCGCGAACGGATCCAGCACGCTCCGCGTCTCCGTCGCCTCGAAGCACTCTCGCATTATCAAATCGCACGCCGCGGGCTGCATGCCCGCCAGAATCTCCCCGAATCCGTGCGTGCACCGCGCGAACCCGCTCGGCGCGCTCGCGTAGCCGTGCGTCCACTGCACGCGCATCGCCCGCAGGCACGACTCCGCGAGCGCGGCGTCGCCGAACGCGCGCTCGGTGAAGACATCGCTCGGCGTCGACGCGCGCTCGAGGTACTCGAGCTCGCGCTCGCGCGCGGCGTCGCTCGAGCGCGCGGCGGCGGTTCGAGTCCCGACGCCGCGTCGCGCGCGTCGCGCCGCGCTCGAGCGACGCGACGCGTCGCGCGCCTCGCGACGCGTCGAGATCACCGCGCGCGAGGTCGCGCGCGCGACGCGCGCCATCGGGCGCGTCGCGAGGCGGCGCGAAGTGCCGACCGCCGGCGCCGTCACTTTTCGTCACTTTTCCGCGCGGTTTTCGGCGGCATGCGCCGTCGCGGCGCGTCGACGGCGGCGCGCGGCGCCGCGGTCGGGTTCATCGGAATGGGCATCATGGGCGCCGCGATGTCGCGCGCGCTCGCGCGCGCGGGCGCGCGCGTGGTGGCGTGGAATCGGTCGCGGGACAAGGCGGAGGCGACGCGCGCGGCGTTCGAGCGCGACGACGCCGAGGCGATGCGCGCGAACGGAGGGGCGATCGACGTCGTGGACGCCGTGGCGGACGTCGCGGCGCGGTGCGAGGTGACGTTCGCGATGCTGGCGGATCCGCGAGCGGCGCTGGAGGTGGCGAGGGCGTACGCGGCGGCGAGCGGGACGCGGGACGGAGACGCGAGGACGTACGTCGATTGTTCCACCGTCGACGGCGCGTGCGGAGAGGCGACGCGAGAGATTTTGGGAGAAAACGTGCGGTTCTTAGCCGCGCCGGTGTCTGGGGGGTGGCGCGACGCGGCGAAAGGGGAGCTTTTGTTCCTGGGAGGCGGCGACGCGCGGGCGTACGAAGACGGCGCGCGGTTCATGGACGTCATGGGCGCGAAGCGTTGGCTCGTCGGTGACAGCCCGACGCACGCGGCGAGGGCGAAATTGATGTTGCAAATCATGATGGGGAACGTCGTCGGCGCGCTCGGGGAGATGCACGCGCTGAGCGAACGCGCGGGGTTGGACTCGAACGCTATTTTGGAAATGCTGTCGCACAGCGCGATGGGATCGCCGCTCACGACGGCCAAGGGTAAGCTCATGGCCGATCGGAACTTTGCCCCGAATTTCCAGGTGTATCTACAACAGAAAGACCTACGTCTGGCGTTGAACTTGGCGGATGAGCTTGATTTCGCCGCGCCGATCACGGCGGCGACGAACGCGCAATATCTCAAGGCGAAATCGCTCGGGCACGCCAACAGCGATTTCGCCGCCGTCGCCGCGGCGTACACGGGCGAAAAGCCCGATTCGAGTTGACGCGTGTAAAGCGCGAAAGAAGCCGAAAGCACGCGATGGACGCGCTGTCGTCGTCACCATTAATCCCCACGAGTTGTATTGCGAACGATTTGATTGACGCTCGTCGCTCGTCGCTCGCCGCTCGCCGCCGCCGCCTCAGACGACGCCGCGTCCGGCATGCCGCCCACCGCGCGCGAGTGGCGCCACTTCACCGCATCCAGCGACGGCACGCGCATCGAATGTCTCATCACCGATTTCCCGCGCGCCGAGGACGAGAAGCGCGCGCGCGAGGACTGGTTTATTCTCGTCCACGCCCATCCAAAGCTCGGTGGTTGTCGACAGATGATGCTCCCGCTCGCGCGTTCTCTCGCCGCTCGCGGGCACGGCTCGGTGTGCGTCGCGCTGCGCGGTACTTCTGAGTCCCTGGGCTCGAGCACGTGGCGAGGGAGCGAGGCGGAGGGAGAGGACGTGCTCGCGGCGTGCGCGCTCGCGGCGAACGGGACGCTCGCGGGCGCGAACGCGAACGCGCGATGTCATTTGGTCGGATATTCGTACGGTGGGACGATATGCGGGTACGCGCTGAAGAGGAAACATCCGAACGTGGCGTCGTACATCGCGATCGGGTACCCGCGAGGGTCGTACGGGTGTGGATTGTACGGAGTCGGGGCGAAGTGGTTGATGCGAGACCACTTCGACGCGCTCGCGGAGAGCGAGACGCCGAAATTGTTCATTCATCCCGAACGCGACGAGTTTACGACGGTGAAGACGATGGAAACGCTCGTAGAGGAGAAGCTCGAGCGTGGAGTGAGGGAACTGCGAGTGTTAAAGGGGGCGGATCACTTTTCCGCCGCGACGGACGCGCGCGTCGTCGAGCAGACGGTGGATTGGATCTTAGAGTTTGTGGCGCGTTGTGCGCGACGGGAGGATTCTTCTTAGAAATAGACATAGCATTTCAATAGTCAAGAGTTAGCAAGGCATCTATATATAAGGTACAGTAGCTCTACTTGGCGACGAGGATAACGCTCGCGCGCGGCGCGACGTTATATCGCGACTCGACGCCGAATTTGCCCTCCGCGATGAAGTCTTCGGGCGATGGCAAGTTTGTGTCCACGACTCTCGCCCAACGCTTACCGTGAGGTGGCGCAGGTAGCGCGGCGTCGACGTAGAATTCGTGCGCGTTGAAGGCGATGTATGTATCGCCGAAACCTTGCCCGCGGTCGTGCAACGTAAACGCCAAAAACTTTGACGACGGATCGTCCCATCGATCTTCGTGCCACGTGACGTCATCGTCGTTCAAGAAGTCTTCGCGACCGAGCAAAGGGTTCGCAAGTCGGAACTTGATCATCTCGGACGAAAATCGGAAGTAGTGCGCTTTTTGCTTTTCGAGTTCGTTCCACTGAAAGTTGTTCAACTTGTCGTCGTGGCCGTACGTGTTATTATTCCCGTACCGTGTGTGACCGTACTCATCGCCCATCACCATCATGGGCGTCCCTTGAGAGATCATCAGCGCCACTTGAAAGTTTTTCATCTGACGCCAGCGAAGTCCTCGCACCGCCTTGTCGCCAGTTTCGCCCTCGTGTCCGCAGTTCCAAGACAAGTTGTCGTTCGAGCCGTCGTTGTTTGATTCCCCGTTTGCCATGTTGTGCTTACCGTTGTAGCTGACCAGATCGTGAAGCGTGAACCCATCGTGCGCGGTGATAAAGTTGACCGAGTGGTATGGCTTGCGTTTGTTCGTGTGGTACATGTCGGCAGAGCCGCTGATGCGTCTCGCAAAGTCGCTCTTGACGCCCTCGTCGCCCTTTATGAAGCGCCGCAACACGTCGCGATAGGCGCCGTTCCATTCAGACCAGCGGTCCCAGTTGGGGAAACTACCGACTTGGTACAGTCCGCCGCAATCCCAAGGCTCGGCGATGAGCTTGACGTGCGAAAGTTCGGGATCCTTCGCGATGGCTCGAATCACCGGAGGCGAGTTCATGGGATGTCCCTTCTCGTCCCGGCACAGCGCGCTGGCGAGATCGAAACGGAAGCCGTCGACGTGATATTCTCGCACCCAGTGTTTCAGCGAATCGACGATGAACTTGGAAACGTACGGATGGTTCGCATTCAGCGTGTTGCCGCACCCCGTAAAGTTTAACATTTGCACGTACTTTGACGTGTCCGTCATGTAATACGTCTTGTTGTCGATTCCACGCATAGAACACAGGTTCGGCAACTCGTCGTTCATCTCTCCCGTGTGATTGTACACGACGTCGAGAATGACTTGGATCCCGGCCGCGTGTAACGCTTTCACCATCTCCTTGAACTCTCGAGACGCTCGCGCCGCGGACGCGCCCTTTGTGCCGAACCGCGACATCGGCGCGAAGAAACTCATCGTACTGTAACCCCACGTGTTTATCATGTGATCGCGCGGGTTCGGAATGCGTTGAAACTCCATCTCGTCGTATTCGAACACCGGCAAGAGCTCGACGACGTTGACGCCGAGCGCTTTCAAGTGATCCACCCTGGCGGCGACGCCCGCGTACGAACCTCTCGTCTTCTCATCCAACCCCGAGCTCGCATCCGCGGTGAACGCGCGCACCGTCATTTCATAAACGATCATATCTTTCTCTTCAATCTTCGGCGATTCCACGCCCGCCCAATCGAACGGCTCGGATTCGAAATCGTACCCGCTCAACATGTCGGGATCGTTGACGTCGCCGTGCGTCGCGTGTTTCGGCCCTTCCCCGAAAACCTTCCTTCGCGCCTCCACGAGCGGCGCGTACGGATCCATCATCACCCGATCCTCGTACCATCGCGCGCCCGTCTCCCACCCCCCCGCGCCCTTGCATCGATACCCGTACCTCGCCCCTCGTCTCGGCGCCCCGCGCTCGACGCGCGCGTGCCACACGTTCCCCGTCCTCGTCATCGGCACCTCCCACCGCGGCGTCGCCTCGCTCCAATCATCGCTCTCATCGTACACGCACAGGCTCACCTCGCTCGCGCTCTCGCTGTACGTCGCGAAGTTTATCCCTCCCGACGTCGTCGCCGTCGGTCCCAGCGGCGCCGGTTCGCCGCTCGAAATCTCCAATCCATCCGTCCTCGTCCCTCTCGCCGTCGCCGTCGCCCTCGCGCGCGCGCCGTCCGGTCTCGACGCGCGCGCGCCGCCCATCGCGCGTCGCGCGTCGCGCGCGCGCGTCGTCGCGCGCCGTCGTCGCGCGCGCGATGCCGTCCCGACGCGATTCAAATCGCTTCGCGCGACGCGCGCGCCGCCGTCGCGCGTCGCGCGCGCCGCGCCGGGGCGCATGCGTTCGCGCCGCGCCGCGCGTCGCGCGCGCGACGATCGCGCGGCGCGCGTCGACGAGCGCGGACGACGACGACGACGACCGCGGCGTCAAAGAGCGACGCGGGATGGCGGACGCGACGACGACGGCGACGACGGCGACGGCGACGGCGGGCGCGAGCGCGGGCGTGCCCGGGGCCAAGGTGCGCGCGACGGCGCGACGCGCGCGCGAGGAAAACCGACGACGCGACGCGCGCGATCGCGTTGACTCGCGGGACGAACGTCCGGTCGACGTCGATGCGACGAACGACGACGACGCGCGCGCGCGAGCGCGCGAGAGACTGACGAACGACGCGTCGGACGCATACGCGATAGTTCATCGAGGACGTCGCGGCGCACGTGGGCGAGCGCGCGATCGATGAGGTCATGGAGGAGATGCGCGCGCGGTACGGACGATACAAACGCCTCGAGGCGGAGCTGCAGCAGGCGCGGATACGACTCTCGACGCAGCTGCCGGACGTGCGGCGATCGCTCGAGGCCGTGGAGACGCTGTGTGAGAAGCGCGATCGCGGCGACGCGAGCGGGACGACGGTGAAGTATCAGTTGACCGAGGCGACGTTCGCGGAGGCGACGGTGGAGACGCCGGAGAGCGCGTACCTGTGGCTCGGGGCGAACGTGATGCTGGAGTACACGCTGGACGAGGCGAAGGAACTGTTGGAGACGAACGTGACGGCGTGCGAGAGCGGGCTGGAGGCGAACGCGAGGGATTTGGCGGTTTTGAAGGACAACGCGACAATCATGGAGGTGAACATGGCGCGCGTGTATAATTTCGACGTCAAGCGCCAGCGCGAGCGCGAGGCGGCGGCGGCGAAGTGAGCGTCGCGTCGACCGCTCGAACCGCAACACGGATTAGGACGCTTAGAATGAATGAGAGAGCGATTCGCGCCCACCGCGCCGCGCCCGCCGCGTCTCCCGCACGCCTCGCCGCGCCCGCCGCGCCGTCCCGCACACCTCTCCGCGCATGCGCGCCGTCGCGCGCGCGCCCGTCGCCCTCGTCGCGCGCGAGCGACGCGCGACGATTCGTTCGAACCGCGCGCGTCGCGACGCGCGCGTCGACGCGACGAATGGGAGAGAAAACGCGACGTCATCGCCCATCACCCGACGCGGCATCATCAACGCCGCGTCGCTCGCCCTGGCCGCGCCGCTCGCGATCGACGCCGCGCACGACCTCGGTTTCATCACCGGTGACGAGGATTTACCCGCGGATTTACCCGCGGTCGGCGCGAACGAGGCCGTGGCCGTGTTCGCGGGAGGATGCTTTTGGTGCATGACGGCGCCGTTCGAGACGCTCGACGGCGTGCGCGCGGTGACGAGCGGGTTCATCGGTGGCGACGTGGCGCGTCCTCGATATCGCGACGTGGGATCGGGAAAGACTGGTCACGTCGAAAGCGTGAGAGTGGTGTACGACGCGGCGAAGACGAGTTATGAAAAGTTGTTGAGCGTTTACTGGCGTCAAATAGACGCGACGAGAGACGACGGGCAGTTCGTGGACGCGGGCAAACAATATCGCCCGGTTATCTGGGCGATGGACGACGCGCAGAAGCGGGCGGCGGAGAAGTCAAAGGAAGAGCTCGAACGGGCGAACGTGTTCGGGGCGCCGATTAAAGTTGAAGTCGTGGACGCGAGCGGGATGACTTTTTGGCCGGCGGAGCGATACCATCAAGATTATTATTTGAAGAACCCGAATAGATATCGGTTCTATCGCGCGGTGTCCGGGCGAGACGAGTACATCGCATCGGTTTGGGGCATCGAGCGGTCGTCGTGAGTGAGTGTTTGCGGGTCAATCGCTCGATGTCCGAACGCGGGCGTCGCGCGGTTTGGAGGACGCGCGTGAGATCCTCAGAAGTTAGTTAATGTGAGTAGTTTTATCGTTGTAGTCGTTATGTGCCGGAATCGCTGACGGATGATCGATCAGAAAGCGAGGCGAACGAAGAGCGCGGGTGAGGGAGACGACTCGAAGGCGCGTAAAGGGAACCACGAAGTGCACATACGTATGTGGTTCAATAACACGCCAAAGTCATCTCTCGTATCATCTCGCGCGTTCGTTCGCTACTAAACAATGTGATCCGATCGGGTTCTCCGCCTTCCGATTTCCAGCTGTAAATCAATTCGTTCGCCCGTTATTTATTTAATACGGTCTCGATCCGAATGGGTTTCCGCCGCCACTGCCGCCGCCACCAGCCCAGCCGCCGCCGCCGCCGCCGCCGTAGCCGCCGCCACCGCCGCCGCCGTAGCCGCCGCCTCGTTGCGGGCCACCGTAGCCGCCGCCTCCCCCGTAGCCGCCACCACCACCGCCGTAGCCGCCGCCGCCGCCGCCGCAGCCGCCGCCGCCGCCGCCGTAGCCCCCGCCGCCGCCGCCGCCGCCGCCGCCGCCGCCGCCCTAGCCCCCGCCGCC
>Ga0206682_10000487_pt1 | contig 43193 bp, 52 predicted proteins | sample M240m12015metaG_FD_155444 | JGI IMG/M metagenome (GOLD analysis project Ga0206682, IMG submission 155444) | Ammonia-oxidizing marine archaeal communities from Monterey Bay, California, United States - M2 40m 12015 | ecosystem: Environmental > Aquatic > Marine > Intertidal zone | place: USA... | reverse complement strand
AGATGCCCACCAGTCTGTCGCTGCAATCAAGCGGTCACGTTCTTCACGGAGTAGCTTCATAGGCTCTGCTGCGCGAAGTTCTGCTGCCTTTGCGTTGACCTCAGACCAAGTTGTACCCCAGTCAGCCACGTTGCTGCTTTCGATGGCAGAGCCATTAGCGTCTGCTCCGGTTACTTTACGGAACATCTCGTTAAACTCAGCCTCAGTGGTAGGTTCGCCACGGAGTACCCATTCGGTGATGCCTAGTTCGGTTAAGGCTTGTGATATGCTCATTTGTTTACTCCTATCCTACCAAATATCCAAAGAAACGCGCTCCATCTCGAAGGGAGACGGTAGTGTCATCGAGTACACGAATGTACGGTGTAACAGTTTGATTTGCTGTGAGTTGAATTAACCCTGAACTATGTGCAGTTTGATATGCGCCACCTTGGTTGTCTTCAAGATACCTGTATGAGAGGTCAAATGCGCTATCTACTTCAGCATCGTCAATGAGCAAACCCATTGACACATAGGATGACCCTTCAAGCGCATTAACCATAACATTACAGCCAAAATGGTAGATGCCATTGATTGGGGCGGTGAACACGGCGGAACTGTTTAGAGTTACGTTGTTACCAATGTCAAAGTCTTTCGTGTCAAAAGGAACTTTTGTAGCACTAGTATAGTTTTGTGCAGAAAGGTCTGTACTTTGATAAACAGAAAACGCTGGTTTAGATGGTTGAAGAATACGACCACTGGTATCAACAGTCAGCGCAGTAGTACCCGCCGTGTTCTGGATTTGATTGACCTTTAGAATACTTGTCATTGGGCAATCTCCATTAGGGTCATTGTCCCGCCATTACCATAGCTAGGATGGTTAAACATAACCTCACCTACTGCCGCACCTTGTAACTTGTAGGTTGTTGCTGATGTTGTTGCGGGGCTGTCATAGTAAAATACTGTTTGGAAATCCATGAACCTATGGGTGGTGCTGTCTGGAACGTGTCCTGTGTGATATTGGTTTGTTGGTTCTTCACGAATTAGAGTGCTGTCTCTATACAAATTAGTACAAGCTACCTGCCAATTGCTAATGTTTGAAGCACCATTAATATAGATATGATTAACATAACAAATTAGTATCTTATTGCTTGAGTTTTGAGGCGTTATCGTAGCAGTCATACCCGGAATATCTGCAAAGGATGTGCTTGTTGTGCTTAAAAGTGAATTTGCAGAAACACTAACAACCTGCACAACGTGACCCGCAATCTGAACACCGGAGCCGCTGGTCTTTTCGGTGATTGTATCAACGTATAGCGTACTCATTGTGCAATCTCCATAAGAGTAACGCTACTATTCGCATCTGGAGTATCATTATTTATGGTAGCATTGTTACCGCTAGTGAGTTTAATATACACTTGATATGTAAGTGCGTTGGTTGTAGCTGGTGAATCTAGAAAAGAGGCAGACACGCTTGATTCTACAATTGAACCACTACCACCGTAATCATACGACCTAAGCCTATTTTGAGCCAAAACGGTAGTTCCACCATCTTTTGAAATGCCGATAAATATAATAGCATCGTTACCATTACTGTTGTAGGAGCGATACGCAATATTAAACAAAACATATATTTTTGATGAGCTAGAAGTTGGTGTTATAGTGGCTACAACATCTGTTGCACTTACAAAAGAGGTGCTTGTTGTTGTTGTTCGTGTGTTGGTTAATGTGTTAACAACCTGCAGAACGTGACCCGGAATCTGCACGTTACCACTGCTATCAATCGTGACAGCAGACGTACCCGCCGCATTGTTTATTTGATCTACATTTAATATCGAAGCCATCTATGCCACCGTCAGATTTCCGTTGACGGTAAGTGTTACGTTACTGCCAAGCGTTAAAGGGCCAACAGCCAAAGCGTTGTCTGTCGAGCCTATGGTTACATTTGAACTGAGTGTCTGCGAGTGAACACGGAAGATGTCACCCTTGCCATTCGTGGTATCACCAGTCGCACCGTTGTTACCATCGAAGTACCCTGCGCCAGCTTGTGGGGCGCTTACTGTACCGCCCACCCAATTTGTGCCGTTATACTGAAGGAATTGCCCATTAGTTGCACCAGATGCAGCCACATCATTGGCATCGTTGATGCTGAAATTACTTATAGAGAATGTGCCGTAAGCCACGATGTCTACTGTGTCATTGACCGCTGCGCCAGAAGCCAAAACAATGCTTGTGCCGTTGGTGGCAGTAAAGTCAGTGCCAGAAATCAGCTTAATACCGTTCAAATACAAATCAACGAAGCCAGCGTCATATGTTGCAGCAAAACTAGTTTGGCCAGCCGTTGCTGTGTAAGACACACGCTGCGATGTACCGTTGACCGATGATCCAGCGTTTTGGAAACCTGATGAGCCGTACACTTTCATAGTACTGGATGACGTATCAAACCAAAGATCACCAGATGTCGGTGATGATGGTGCTGTTGGTGAAACAAAGTATGTGTCACCAAAGTTGTTGATGTCAGACAGGTTGTTCGATGCGTTGATAACAGCGGCAATGTCTGCGCCAACAAGATTTACATTAGCAATGTTGTTAGCCACTACATCAATCTCTGAGGTAGCCTCATTGAGATCATTAGCTACTGTAACCACTTTAGCTACTTCAGCCGCAATAGCTGAGATGTCAGTCGCATTTGTTGCGGCAGCGGTAACATCAGCAGCAATTCCAGCAACAGTCGTGATGTCTCCGCTAAAAGCGCCTACTGCACTGATGTCAGAAATATTTGCCGCGACTGTCGAAATGTTGTTTGTTGGGCTGATCTGACCAGCAACATCGTTGATGCTTCCGATACTCGCCGCAACTGTTCCAAAATTATTGGATACTGTGGCAATGGTGTTACCCATTCCATTACCATGCACAGTACAGTAATACAGCAAAGCACTTGGCGCATTAGCATCAACAACAATAGTGACAGTCGCACTAGCTGAACCAGCGGTTCCTGATGAAGTAACTCCGGTTGTATATGAATTGCCGCTGCCATCCTTGAATGCAAGAGGATGCCCAGAAACAGAACTGTCACTCACATCAAAGACGTAAGTGTTGCCTCTGTCAAAAGTCAGGGTCGGGTTACTTGCTCCATCAATCACAAATACACCACCAGCTACAGTGACCGTAAAGTTCACGCTCGATGACAAGGCATTGGCCAACGATGTGACATCAGCGGAAACACCTGACACTGTAGTCACATCAGTAGATATTCCGGCTACTGTCGTAACATCAGCAATGTTAGTCGAAACAGTCGTTACTGGCGTAGTAGTCGCCCAGTATTTCGATGAATAAGATGTGCCAGTAACTGGCCCACTTGTCTTTTCCGCCCAGTCTTGCGCCGTTGTAGCAAAGGCAGAAGCGTTAGACGATGCAGCTTGAGCCGCAGACTTAGCCGCTTCCACAACTACCGATGTACCCCAGACAATGACATTCTCGTTGCCAGCAACAGCGGGAACAGATGGGGCGGTCACAAAAGTTAGTGTGTTTGTCGATATGGAATAATCATCGCCTGGGTTACGCAAAGAACCATTAACGTAAACTTGGACATCCGTGTCGCCAGTGTAGCTGTAAGTCAGCGTAAATACAGTCTGAGAACCATCACCCTCGAACTTGTCAACCGCTGATGCAGTGCCAGCAATCGCGGCATTCGCAATCAGAATCCAGTTTCCAGCCGCAAGATCAGTCGCAAAAGCAGATACGGCAGTGTGTGCAACCGTTGCCAAATACGTTGCATCGTTAAAATTGACGATATCAGCGGCAGCATAAACCGTTGTCGCCGCCCAATCGCCTCTTGGCGTTAGGTTTCCGGCAGTCACAAGGGCAAGCGCGTCTTGGCTCAAAGCCTCTTTGTGGATGGACGCATTCGCAATCTTGCCGTCATCGCGCTGGATCAGCGCAATATTCGCGTTCAGATCATCGAGCGTCAGCTTTACATCGTTAAATTCATTGTCAACCTGAGACGCTGGCAGAGGATCGCTGGGATTTGTAGTCTGGAAATCATTAAAATTATAATTTCGCGTGTAGTCTCTAGGTTGTGACATCAGCCGTAACTCCGATCAATCCCCATTGATTTTACCAAACGGCTTTTCTTTTTCTTTTTCTTAGGAAAACCGGCTTTCATGTTCGCATAAGCGCTGTCGCTAATAGTGCTGTTCTTCTTAGAACGGCTTGTTCCAGCAGCTTTTCGTTTGTTCATGTTTTCATAAAGGCTCATGTCAGATTGCACCGCCATCGCTTCAAGGCGGCTCCCTTCCTTGTTAACTTGCCGTTCTTGCTAGTCGGCCCTTTAACGCCGCTCATCCGAGCGCAGAACGATTTTTTCCGAGCGGCACGTTTGCCCGATGGTTTCTTTTCCGTGACAGGCGCTTTTAACTTTGATCCGGTTGCCCGATTATACTTCTCTCGACCTTTGGCGGTCAGCCCCGCGCCTTTACTTGCTGGAAGTTTTTCGCCACGTTTAATCGACAAAGAGACAGACATAAACAGACAAACCCTTAAAAGTTGATTTGATTATACAGCTAAAATCGACAGCTATCAACAACGCCCCAAAGATTGGTTTTTCCGAAAAATTTGTACGCAGCGCCATGATACAGTAATGCGGTGTCAGCGGTGTACCCAGGGGGGCGGGTCGGGCGTTGGCGGTGCGCGAATTGCAGCAGAATGACGCGAATAGTCCGAGCGAGACTGTTATAACGCTGGCGCTGCCTCGCTTTGCGCTTCTTTTTGCGGCGTTATATCTTGCGCGAGGTCTGCGCGTTGCGTTTCCCAGTTGTCGATTAGACCAGCCAGTTCATCCGGTGACATCTCGGCCAAGCTGCGCCCGCTGCCTTCGCCGTTCTGGTTCTTGTTAAGATCTCCGGCCAGTTCGAGGGCTGTCCTTGCCGCTGACACTCTGGCCGAGGCTGGCGCATCCTGGTCTTGCATCACATCCTTGAGAGTTTTGACTGACATATTGGCAAGATCGGTCGAATAGAGTCTTTGTCTTTCAAGCCGGATCATGGCTTGGACATGCGGGTTTCTGGTTAAGTTATAGGCGTTTTCTTTTGGGTGAGCATATCCAGACCGACGCGCTGCCTCAGTGGGGTTGACGTTATCAGCTACTAAATGATGGACAAACCGGCTTTGCTGCTCGGTTGGGTTCCATTTTCTTATGCCGGTCATTGCCTGCCTTTCTGTCAGTTTTGATGGTGTTGATTATATGTTGATTAATTGTCGCTTGACTATACGGTCAATTTGTCTGATGTTTGTAGAATATTGCAATCGACAAAAAGGAATTGATCTGATGAAAACACTTACTGAAACACTTCACGCCTTTGCAATGGGCAGCCTGCTTGCTGCTTTGTTTGGCTTTGGTTCTGCCCTCTGGGTTATCGCAGCCGGACAGGGGAGCGCAGCGGCGGCCAACGCGGCCGGTCTAATCGTGGTCTTGTCATTAAGCGGCGCTGTTATGGCGATTTTCTTCAAGCTTTGCAGCGCATTTGTCAACGAGGAGTCAAACCAATGAACCAGCTGAACCCAATCAAACACCAATCCGAGGTATTCGACCGCGCTTTGATGGATCAAATCGAGTGCCAAACTTATGGAATCACCGTTGAACAGGTCAAAACGTGTATCGAATGGCACGGCGGAGATTATCTCGAATATGTGGCCAGCGTTGCAAAGCTAGCGCAGCGACACGCCAACGACCTACCACCATCACCGGCAGCCGAGGCGATAAGGGTTCTGATCAACCGCATTTTGCTTGCAGACAAGCTTTCACAACAAGAAGGAGCCTTCTAAAATGTACTATTACCACAAATATGCAAACGCATTTAACGAGTATCACTTCCTTTCAACGGCCAAAACATTGACGGAAGCGGGTAAGAGTCTTGCGCGCACAAACAAAGCTTTTCCCGACTCATCTTGTGAGGGCGAGTTGATCCAAGTCTTGACCGGCGTGAAGGGTAGCCACCGCCGGAAGCGCCAACATGGGATCTACCGGCTGGTTGGTGACAAGCTGATCAAAGACAAAACCCATTCGGATCTTTCGCAATGGTAGAGCAGCGCAGGACTTTCGAGCAATTGACCGCATGGAAAAACGACCAGTTTTTACCGGTGGAAGGGTGCGAGGAGTGCGAGTTTGCAGAAACCGCCTGCTTCGAGTGTTTTCTTTATGGTGAAGCTGTCGAAAGGAGCGACTGACAAAGCCGAAACTAGCCGCAAGGCTAGTCGTGCGGATCGTGGTGACTCCGTGCCTGACGATGGCAGCCAATCCCATCAATGAAGGTGATTTAATCATGGAAGTGATTAAAATTTCTAATATGACCGGCAAGCTTAAAGGCTTTCGGGCAATCTCAACGAACACACTCACAAACGAATTTTGTGTTGATATGTTCAACCGTGACGATAAAGACCTGATTTGCACCGAGTGTTATTCAGCAAAAAACTTGCAAGGCGTGCGGAAAAATTGCGTCAGCAGCCGTCAACACAATAGCGAAATATTGTCTGGTGGTATTATTCCGCCTCATATGTTGCCGACTCTGCTAGATGCATTCATCCGCATTTCAGCCGATGGCGAATTGATCAACCTGACGCATCTGGAGAATATCCACAATATTGCGTTGCATAATCCCCATTGCGTCTTGGGCATCTGGACAAAGCGCAAGGATCTGATCAACAAGTTTTACCGGACACGCACGAAACCGGCCAACATGATCTTGATCTTTAGTAATGCGCGGATCGATAAGCCGATGCATACCGTGCCAAAGCATTTTGACCGCACATTCAACACGGTTCGCAAAAACAATTTCAAAGAGCTGCAAAACTGTACCGGCCAGAAATGCATTGATTGCATGGCCTGTTATTTGCCGAGCAGCGGCGTTACTCAAATTGTTGAAGCGGTCAAATAATGGATTGGCTCGACTGGATTATTGACGCGGCAGCCCTGATCGCAATCTGGGTTATCGCCTATATCATTTTACTTTTTTCTCATGCTTTTGGAGGTTAACCATGGAAAAACTACGTTTTACGGTAGGCATTGCCTACGAAGAAGGCTTCACGCTTCACATTGATGCTGAGTCGCAAGAAGCAGCTGAAGCCAAGGCTTTGGAGATTGTTGACTATTGGGCATCAGTCGATTGCGGCGAGTATCGAACAGACACGGTTCACCGTGAGTTTTTCACAGTTTAAGGGAGGCAGCGCAATGAAATATCTGGTGAAATTCTCGGCGGAAATAGAAGTCGAGGCAGAAAACGAAACCGAAGCCCATTTTGATGCGGCAATGTTAGCGGGTTTTGATTGTTTTGACGTAGAAATCTAGGAAGTGAAAAATGACTGATCAAGAAATCATGCAATCGCTCAAGGACTACACCGAAAGCCTATATCACTGGGCGCGTTGTTTCCGTGATGGAACTCTTGACGATTCATTTGCTAGCGAGATCGCTTATTTGCTCGAAGACAAAGCGCACGATCTGAAAGGCACGATGGATCGCATAGACTCTGCAATTCTAGCGGCTGAAAGGGTAAGCAAATGACACCATCAAAAAAATTCTGGGATTGGATGGCTCTATGTCCTGTCTCGTCAATGCGTCTTGATACAGACGTAGAACCTGACCAAAAAATACATGTTTTCGGCTTTGTCGTACCTATTACAGAAGAAGATCAAGACGAAGATTGACACCGGCTAACACCACAAAGAACAACAGCCCCATTTCGGGGCTGTTTTTTTGTTTACTGTTTCCTCGGCCTTCCTCGCCGCCTGACAGGCGTTGTCGTTTCCGTGGGTGATTGTATGTCGACAGACTCTACAGCCTCTAGCGCGGCCATCTCGAAGCCTAACGCCCCATATCCGACAAGATCGCGCCAACTATCCAGCTTATTCGGATCATGCGCCAGTCTGGACAGCTTCAGCATCGAAAGAACAGCGGAAACATCCGTGGCGGTTAATCCACCTTCAATGCGCTTCCCCAAATACGCATTTACCATCGTTCTGAACCGATCGAAATTCTCTTTGGGGCTGCCGTATTCCTTGTCTCGATCTCCGGCAATCAATGCGCTTGCCTGATCCAACGCTTGGACTCTAATCGGCTTAGAATGGTATTTCGTCATTTAATTTTTCTCCTTTGTTAACAATTTCTTGAATTTCTGCACCAGGGAATGCGTCTTTTGTGGACGCAACAATCATCGCTTCGGCTTCATATCTTTGAACAATGCGCGTGACCTCATCGAGCGAATAGACTCTACAGCTATGGCTTTCAGTCACTTGCGCGGCGATTCCGATCTCATTGACAAATCCGTATCGCCTTCCGTCATCCGCAATGTGCAACCAGATACGTTCATCAATGGGCTTCTCCCCTTTTTCGAGCGCCCTCTTCTCAAGCACTCGCCATCCTTTGGCCATGTTCTCGGCTTTCTGGATAACAATGCTCGGATCATCGCCAGCGCAAGCCACGCGCAGGCTTTCCCTCGCCATCTCGAATTTGGCTGCAAGATCGGGTGACGCTAGTCGTTCCAGCGTTCCATAGCCCCATCGTTGCTCCATCTCTCGCGACACCTGATCCAGCGAGTTTATCGCTGCATTCATAATCGAGGCATCATCCCTGTCGTTCCACATATCGGGTGACGGTCTTGCCTGATAGGCTGGCTTCACCTTCGACCACTTTCCTGTCTTCGCCATTCTTTCCTTCTTTCCTTCTCTCCAATCGCGTTACGCTACCGCTGCCTCTCCAAGAGGCGTTGCGGAAGTGACGCACTAGGGGTGTGGGGGTTTACTTCCGCAAATTACTTCCGCAAATAAGCGGTCTAAATTCCGCCACTTCCGCAAGAATCAATGACTTAGCTGATGTTACTTCCGCACCACTTCCGCATTTTCGCTTCATTTCCGCGCTACTTTCCGCTACTTCCGCACTTGTTGATCGTTGATTTCGACAGTTTCACCAATTTTGAATCCACAGATTTTACAGATTTCAGCGTTCTCAGTTACTAAAGGTTCCCATTTCGCAGTGCATTTTGGACAGCGGTTTGCTTCGATCATCTTCTGAATACTGCCGTCACCCCGCTCGATCATATCTCTTGCAGCCTTGTTACAAGCATTTGCCGAGTTTCTTTGCTGCTCATTCTATGGATGCCCAGCCCATCGATATTATAAACTGTGATCGAGTGTTTGTGGTGCTTCGGCAATCTGATGTGCAGCCATGTCAGCCCCCATCTAAGGCCAATGAAGTTTTTGCTCCATGTGACTCCGTAGATCTTCAATGTGCCTGTCTTGTGCTGGTATTTCGCATAAGACATAAGCTTTTTGCCGAACATGCGGATATCCCCATACCCAATTTCGTTGAAGTTATCTAGAAACAGAGGCCGGTATGGCACACGCTCTGTTTGCGCTTCGTACTCGGTTCCAAGAATTTCGTTGATCTGATCCACCTTGGATTGGATTTTCTTGCCGATGGTCATCGTTTACGCTCCTCTAAAATCATATACGTTGTCTTCGACTCGCTTCAGCACACGCAGCCCCACGGTCTTTGAGTGGGTTTTGTGCGTGGCTTTCTCGATGTACGCTTGATCGAGCCACATTTGCAGATAGTGCTTTGCGCCCCTTTGCGTCATCGCATAATCGGATTTCAGATACCCGATCAGGCTTCTGGTGGTGTTCGTGCCAGCTGCAAACGGTTCGTCACCGTTCCAACGCCGCTCGATCTCATTGAATATCGCGTTGACTTGCCCTCGATCTAGGCGGCTAGACTTCTCAAGGATCTGGCTTATCTCCATCGATCTGTCCACCAGCAGCCCCGATTCATCTCGCAAGAACGATCTGGTTGATGTGTCGGCTGCATCATTGACCTTGACGACTCCGCCCATCACGCAGTTGCCAAGCCCCGCCTCAAAGCCCATGTTCTGGGCAATGACCATTTCATCGGACTCCGGCATAGGCCATAACGCATACGCCCATCGAGCGCCGTCAATCAGGGCTGTCGTGCCTCGGATTGCCTCTCTGGCTTGCATCGATTTCTTGATCTGAAACGTGCCTTCCTTCCGCATATGATGCGCGATCAAGACATTTCCGTTGATCGATACACACAATTCCGACATCAATGACCACCAAAACTGCGCGGCTGCCGGATCAGTATTGATGTCAGCATGGGCAAACGCCTGCAACGGATCGATTACAACCAGCGCAACATCACCCATATCCATTAGCTGCTTGCGGATGTTCTGATACTCTTCTGTGATGCTGTATTGCCCCATCACGTTCTGGATCAAGGCCATCGGGCCACCAGCGTCCGGCAAAGGCACAACCATCAAATTGTCGGCTGCTCGGATCCGCAAGGTCGGATCACTGATCGATGCTATCCTTCGATGCACTGATGCTGCACTGTCCTCGGCTCCCAGAAACACGACTTTGCCGTTGTGTTCGATATTACCACCCAAGCTGGACTCTTTGTGCATCGATTGATCGCCACCAGCAACCTTCAGACACAGATCCAGCAAGATAAAGGACTTCCCAAGGCCACCAATAGCGGCAATCAAGCCAGGGATACGGCGCGGCAAGATGTTCTCGATCAACCATTCCTGTTCTGGTGGCTCACCAACAAACCTTTTGATTGACCAATCAGATAAAAGAAGCGGCTCCGGTGTTGTAGGCTTGCCAGCCGGAACCGCTCTAGTCGGATCGTCAGTCTCTAGGGAGGTAGATAGATCGCGTAAGGTGGTGACATCGCGATTTCTGAGATCCACTTGCTCGGAGCCTGGCTCAACTCCCTGCAAGATCCTTAACTCGCCATTTCTGGCGCGTGATAATTGGTATTTTGCTTTCAGCTTGAATAACTCTATGCCGCGTCCATCGGCTGTCAAATCACTGCCACGCACGATGGCTTTGGACTCGAATGTCGGCCACGCATCATCAATCAACTGCTCGACTGTCGGCAATTCACCGCGCTGCGCCCACCAAGTTCGGATGGTTCCCATGATTAGCTTGACCATGAAGCCCTCACGGCCATCGGCTAACTCGCCCCATCGGTTTATGCTCTGGCCTTGCAGGCTGCCGGTTCCCTCACCCATCGATGGAAGCTGAGACATTGTCTCCAGCCAATCGGGTGACGGCTCGATCGGCTCATCTCTGACCACATAATTATTGCCGGATTTGTGATTGGAAGGCGCAACAACAACAAAACCACCTTCCCCGCGTGTATCGATCCCCTCACCCAGCACGTTCTTGCCTGTGGTGATCTTCACGCCCTCTGGTGCAGTGAAAAAATAATGACGGCCACCAGATCCGGTGATTTGTTCCAGCGTTTGGGGCAAATCATCGTTTGCCATCTGCAAATCATCAAAGCTATCGGCTCCCAGTTTGCCTTCAGCAATGTCAACATCGACAACGAACACGTTGCCGGAGACTGATCCAGTCACCACGCCTAAATTGTATTTCTTGAACCGCCCATCGAACCAAAGTTCCAACGTGTCTAGGTCTGCACGTTCATTTTGATACTTCTGCCAGCGTCCACCAGCCGGATGTTTTCCAGGCGAGGCGCAATCCTTACCGGCGCTGCATGAGCATGAGCCATCCGCCTTAACATAGTGAACAGGAACGACACTAAATCCCTTGTCGTACCACCACCGCGCATATTCTAGATTAGTTTCCATTTGCCACCACCGCAAAAAATAAGAAGGAAGCCAGCGGGCAGAGCATCAACCCGCTGGCTGTAGCTAGCTAGATTTCGTCTGAGAAATCGTCATCGCTGGCTTTACTAGGTGCGGCAGGCGCGGCGGCAACCGCTTCCCCTCCCGCCGCTGCGCCTAGTTCGCTTGGGCGGTCAACCCATTTCACAATCTCGAATTGCGGGATTTTAGATGGCCCTTTTCCAATACGCACTGAGGTTGCTTTCAGCACTTTGATCGCTGGAACCTGACCTGACGCAAAATTTCCAGATGCTTCGGCTTCTGAGTACAGCTTTTTCAAAAACTCGGTGACACCAGCGCCACTGGAAGAAAACTCACGCACTGGCTCATCATCAAAAATCTTTGAACTGTAAAACTTTAAGACAAAGCCTTGCCGATACATATCGTTTGGCTTTTCTGTTGGCTGATTGTTCGGCCACTCGATCCAATCGCGGCCACCCTCAAGCTTTAGCCAGCCTTGCTGCACGTTTTCAACATCGACAACGACTGGGCTGCTCCAATCAACTGGCTCTAACTCGCCGCCGCCAGTGGACATGAGCCACTCATTGTTTTCGACAGAAAACCGGATGAAAGGGCTGCCGCCCCCTGCTGATACAAAATTTAACCCCATTATAGACTCCTATTAAAAAGGTTTTACGCCCAAGGTAAAACGTGTTGGGCGATCACGGTGCCGAGGAGGTTTCGGCCAAGACGCTTCTCTAAAAGTTCGAGAGCCGCTTTCTTAAAAACTGTGTGTTCGATCCCAGCGTTTACGCAGACTTCCTCAAAATCTGCCCCGCCGTGTACTAGCCATCTGATCGCGTCACGCGCTTCGTTGCGCCGGTATTTGAGCGGCGACTCAAGCTGCATTGCGTCAGAAATTGCTGACACCAAGACGGATTTCCAGAGTCTGTGGTATGGGTCTGTTTCAATATCCCCATCGACAAACTCAAGGCCGCCTTCGGCATGTTGATCAAATATCTCTGTAGACATCGGCTGCTATGTCGTGCGCGTTGCCCCAATAAAAACTGTCAGGGTTGTGCGGTATGATTTTCACCAAGTCTTTCGGGTCGCTGCTTACGCGCAACATGGCTTCAAGCTGCTTAACTGTGCGCTTGAATGTATCGATGTAATAATCTGGTTCGGTCATCTCTAACCAGACATACGGATCCTTTTTGCGGGTCAGCACATACAGAAACTTCACTGTGCATGGCTTCTGAGTCATGGCCTCGACAGCTTTTTTGTAGATAGCTGCTTGAATGCCGTGGCTCAGTGACCAGCTGGACGGTGCTTTGCTTGTGGTTTTAAGATCGATGACTAGATTGTCGTGCTGCGGGTAGTAAAAATCCAAATAGCCAATGCAATTGACCGTTCCATTCTCGCCCTCGGCAAACCTAATTGGAATGCCAATCGAATGCTGCTTGGATCCAACTGGCGGTTCATCCGGCCTGCCTAGTTCACGCAGCTGCTCTAATCCGTTGTAAACCATCTGGCGCATGATCGGCTCACGCTTTTCTAGTTCCTCGACAGCGCCAGACATAAGAGTCGTGTCTGCCTTGAACCGTTCAAGAGCGAACCGCACACAGTCGTCATCAACAATACCGTTGAAAAGCCCCTGCTCTATGCCGGACTCGACAGCGAGTCCTTGCATGGCGGCAAAACCATACGGAAACCGTTTACCCATAAGGTACTGTGCAAGCCATGCGTCAGGCGCTTCACGAAATTTATTGATCTGCGAAACGCTGACATGCTTACGGTTGTGCATCTCAAAACCGTTCTTGATCTCAACCTGTTTTCGGTTCCCAATCTTCTTTTTGTCGATTGTGTCAGTCATTAGAATCAACATTGCTCCCATAACAAAAGCCATAAAAGGCGATTAAAGCTGCATCCGATCTGCCGTCATCCTTCTTTCGGCTAAACAAATGCGCGTATGCTGGCATCAATTCTGATGCCCTTGCTCGACTGCCGTCTTTGCCAGACTGCATTTTAACTTTCTTTTGCCACTCTTGCGGCGTGACATAATTCAATTGCATTTCAAGAGCCGCAACGGCACCAATCAAAGTTCCGTAGCTGCGGCCGAAATTAAACATCGACACAACGCCTTGACCAGGTCTTGCGCCAACACGCTCGATCCAAACCGGATTATCATGTTGCTTGAGCAGTCTACAGACACCCCAAGCATCTACATGCTTTTTTCCGTTGATTTCTAAGATCGGCATATCAAACACTTCGACAAAACCTTCGGTTGCATCGAAATGACAAAGCGCACCGCTGACCCCCGGATCGATCCCCCACATTAGCAGCAAGTTGTCCAATTGATTTTATTAGCGCCAACGTCCTCAAGGTTTTGCCGCTCAATTTTACTGACGGTAATGGTTCTTGAATATCCTGCTTCGGCTAATGCTAAAGCCATGTCAGAATATTCAGCAATCATATCTAAAGCCCTCATCCTGTGGCTCACTGACAAAGCGGGATTTTTTATGTATTGCGATAACAAAAACATAGTATGCGTTTTTTCTTCTGACCAGGGCTTTGCTGCCTTTAAGTCAGACTCACACTCGTTTAAGAAAGCGCCGCAACGTAGCGTAACAACATTTGATTTTTTTCCGGCAGTCTTCATTTATTTGCTCCAGTTTCTATTTCGATATAATCGTAAAGATCAAATCGTTTACCTGTTTTTTTTGCTATAACCGCCATTTGAATTAAGCTTTTTGTGCTTAACGATCTTCTGCGCCGCCATTTATCTACAGCGTCTCTAGACACTTCAAATCCGTGGTTGTTCAAGGCTCGATAGCAAGCGGTTAGCCCACCAAAGTCCTTAACCATCTTTCTGGTATCAAGTGTCAATTTCATTTATTGGCCTTCTGTTTTGTTGATTGTTACATCCGATACAATCAACAGTGCCAGAAACCAGATTCTGTGACAACAGTAAAAATATACAAAATGTCTATAGACAATATGTACGATATATGTTTAGGTCAATCGCAATTTTCTACAAATGCAACATGGGAGAAAGGTTGATATGGTAGATAAAGAACACGCAAGCCGCAGTAAGCCTGCGCCAGAAGGCACTGTGGATCTTAGCAATAGAACTAAAAGAAATATGGAGTTTGGAAAAAGGATTTACAAAATGGTTGTGGACATGGGCATCACACAAAGTGACCTGTCCAGAATGTCTGGCCTCGGAAGGGATTCTATTTCCCAGTACATTCGAGGTAAGAGCGTTCCGACACCAGTGAATCTAAATAAATTGGCAAAGGCTCTTAATATCGAGCCTAGCGAACTTTACCCTCAATATGAGTCAAACGCATTTGGAACAGAGTCACTGAGCCAAGAAATGCGCGCTGTTCCTGGGGATCCAGACCATATGTGGTTAAAAGTGGACATGAAGGTTCCAACCGCAATTGCATTGCAAGTTCTGCAATTAGTTAACAATAAATAAATGAAGCGGCTTATCACACAGCGTGACGCTGCTTATTTGCTTTCTGTGTCGATTAGAACGATAGAAAACTATCGCAAGACTGGAAAGCTGCAAACAATAAAACTAGGGTATCGATCCATCCGCATTGATCGGCATGAGGTCGAAAAAATGATAGAGGTGGAAAAATGGCAAATCAAAAACCGCCAAGGCTCGCAATATACGAAGGTTCTTGGTACGTCTTTTATTCAAAAAACGGACGCTCACAACGGCAAAGCTTACGGACAGATGATCAGACGATCGCAGTGAGACGTTTTGAAGGCTGGCTGGACGAACACAACAAAATGAAACCAAGCACCAATCCTTTGATTGGTCATTGTCTGGATATGTGGTTTCACCAGTGGATTGAAGGCCGGATGCTGGCAGAGGCCAGATACCCAAGTTTAATAAACAATCTAAAATCATTTTTCGGCAACCGGCGGGTAAAGGATATCAGCCGTATCGATGCACAGAAATACACGAGATTGCGAGAGCGCGGCGACATTGGGCGCTGCCCAGCCGCATCAGGCACAATCAGAAAAGAACTGCAATGCCTCCGAGCATCATTTAATTTTATGTGTGATCGGGTTGAGCCTATCGAGTTACGGATCGATCGGATGATCCTTCCCTATGTCGAGTTGCCCCCACCTTCCCCGCCCAGAGATCGCGTCTTGTCTGATGATGAAATCCAAGCTTGTCTGGATTATGTGGACGGCCTCGCGCAAAAGTCCAACCGGCTGCCACGCATCACGCGGTTTGTGTACATGGCAAGGTACACCGCGCAGCGCAAGACTGCGATCCTCGAACTGCCGTGGGATCGAGTATATCTAGACCGCAAGCAGATAAACTTCTTGCCCACTGGGCGGCTTCAAACATCAAAACGCCGGCCATTTATCCCAATGGACAACCGACTCGGAGACATGCTTGAACGCGCAGCGGCTGAAAGCGTGTCAAAACTGGTCATGGATAACAGCAAGAACATCAACAACGAATGGCAAAAGATGGTCAGGTCGCTCGATATCGATGGCTTAACGCCGCATGTGTTCCGACACACTTGGGCTACCAGAGCCGCAATGGACGGCATAGCGATGGATAAGATTGCTGCATTTCTCGGTGACACAATGGCCACTGTGGAAAAGAACTATAAGCATCTGTCGCCAGAATATTTATCTGATGTCGTGAACCGGTGATTCGCAAAAATCTACAAATTCTCTTGCGCTGTAACCACAGCGCATTTGCGCTGTTAGACCGTTTTGCGCTGTTTTGCGCTGTTGATTTTGTAGATTGGTCGGGAATGAGATCGAGGAAAACCGCGTAAGTCACTGTCGATATTGTAGATTCTACAAAGAGAGGTTGGTCGGAGTGGGTCTAGATAGTATTGCTGTAACTAATTGAAACCCATTATTAAAACGCAATCGACAAGGTTTTTTTTGCGTTGTTTTTTGCGTTGTTGGCTTTACATCTTTGGCCTTGTCTTTTTTGTCTTTCCCTTGGATCCACGAACATAGCCTTCACCATAGATCGACTCCAGCATTAAGTTAATTGCTTTGTCTCTTGTGCTTGTGCTGGTCATGTATTGAGCGGCCGCCGTTGCCCCAAGTGCGTTTGCTGGGGATAATGGCGCGAGTGCTATTGCGGTCGATACAGCCGGATTAACTGTCAGGTTCCAGAGTCCACGCAAGAAGCGATATTCGGAATACAAAGTGTTAGGCGTGTTGTTAATCAACGGAGACAGAAGGTCTTGTCCTGACGTAAGAATATAGCTGCCGGTTCCGGTTAACGATGTTGCTATGTCTCGCTGGTACTTCATTCCAGTAAACGCTTGGTATATCGGATCGAATGCACCAGTTAGTCCGGCTCGGCTGGCTCCCAGTGGCAAAAGATAATTCTTAAAGAATTTTCCAACATCCTCGTCTGCCTCATCCCATTCGCGATCCCACCGCTCTCGGCTTAACAGGAACTCGCGCAAAGTGCTGACCAACATATGGGCAGTAACCAGGGAAAGAAGAGGCCCAGCTATTGTTGCTGCCAGATATGCGCCGCCTTCTGTGTTTGCCGCCGCAGCAGATGACCCAGTCTTTGACGCAATTGACTTTGCTCGGCTTGCTCTTCGAGCCATTGCGAACAGCACTTTGTCTTGGAATGAGTAAACAAAAGACATGATTCCATAAACAAAACGCCCGATAGGATGCTCTGCATATGTAGGTCTGTCGGATGATCGAGGGTCTTGAATGGTCATATCAACGAACCGCATGATAGAAACAGCCAGCTGCTCCCCCATGTCGGTGTATAGGCCATCGTCTTTCATAACATCTTCGGCGGCAGGCAAATAAAGCTTTCCTTTAACTTTGCCTTTGCCCTGGCCGCGCAAAATTGTGTCGCGAATGCCTTTTGCCCTCTCAACATTATTGAAGCTGAGAAGGTAATCGACAAACTGATCGAGGCGTTCATCAGCTACGCCCATGTCATTCAGTATAGACTTTGATGTTAACTTTTCTTTTTCGTTGATTGGGTTTTTGTATGCGTAAGCCATTTCAGTCAGGTACTGAAAGCCAATCCTCGATGCTGTTCTGCGTTGAGCATTGGTGATGCCAGCTAGTTTGATCTTATAAAAGAAGCTGCTCATCATTTTATTGAGGTTTTTATCGCCAGCAAACTCGCCACCAATACGATTGGCTATGATGTCTCCGACCTCTGGGTCATCGATCACACCCATAATTCGTGCAAACTGCCCGCGCAGCCGGATATCTTCAGCCCTGTTTTTCGACATATCGCGTACTTTTGGCAGTTCTTGTAGCGTCATTACAAACGCTTTCATGCCAGTGGCGGTGTCATTTGTCGTTAGGGCTGTCGTGATTGGCTCTGCGATCGAGGCAATCGGAGCGCGGATAAGCAGGGTTATGGACAGCAATGCAGACAATCGGTTTGCGACCTTCTGGGGGCTGTTTGCGGTGTAACCAGATACGTTACGCCCAAGCATTGTGTCCACCGACTCGGACAAAAGATTTAACTCAGAGGACAAAAGCCTGTCTCTGCTAGCTATCTTAGCGAGGGTGTAAGCTAAATAATCTTGATATTTGTTGCCTGGGTTTTCCCCTTTTGGAATTAAATGTTTGCCAAACCTTCTGTTGTATTCAGCCTTCCGCACGGCTCCAAGGATGTATGTGGTCAGGTTCTCCGTTGGGTCACTAATGTAATATTTTTCCATAATCGCATCGGCTTCTGGAGGCAGTGTGCGCTCTTTACGGAAATCTGATTGCGGCGCACCACTTGTCTGCGGGTCGCCAACTTGCCCCTCTGCTATAGCCTGTGACCACAACGCGGAAGACCAATTAGAATAGATTTCTTCCATTTCGTTGTAAAATGTTTCAAGCAGTTCTTGAGTTTCTGGGTCTTCTAACAACGCCTCCAAGTCTGCTTCCGCCGCTGCCAAAGCGGTAGCGTCATTATCCGCCTCTGCTTTTTTCTTGTCTCTGATAAATCCGGTGATGGCTCCCCAGACATCTGATTTGACAAAGCTTTGGTATTGCGGCTCTCCAGCAATTCCAATTCGTTTTTCTCCGATAAAGCTGATGATCTCTTGGGCTTGCTCAACAGTTCCATCAAATTCCTTTCCAACTTCATTCTGAAAAACAATGCGGTAAACTTTTTTTGCGGCATCCTCGAAACCAGATTTATCATTGTGAATCTCGACATGATCGAGCAACCGCTGCATGTAACCAGACTTTGCATAGCCGATTTCAATCCCTGACCCACGCATATATTCGTATAAGCTGTCATACATCAGACGGAAGTCGCCAGCCGCAGACACAACTTTGGATGGCGCGGAGTCAGTTTGGTCTTGGCTGGTTAGGATCATCCGCAGCTGCGATATCTCAGCATCATTAAATTCGACAATGTCGTGCTTTTTGATAATGTTTTTCAGTCTGTCGCTGAATATGCGAACCATTCTAGCTTGTGAGTCTAAAAGGTTTCCGCCCTTTGCCGTGCTTTGAAGTTCACCGCCAGTGTCAGTGCCAATCTGGTTAAACAAACGGCGCAATCCTTTGCTGTTCGGATAACGCCCGATCAGCATTTTGATGATGCTTTTCTTTTGATAGAACAAAGGCGCGGTTACACTGTCCTCTAAAGTCTTTCTTGCTGCCGAACCTACAAGTCTAGGGCCACCATATTTTTGGTATTCTTTTGCCCTTCCTTCCATTCTTGCCAAGAAAATCTTTCTTTCACGGAATATCTTTTTTTGTTCGGCAATATATCCCAGAGTCGTTTCAGCACTATCGCCATGCATATCACGGACATCGATAACAAAATTATCGCCAGGGGTTTTGCCAACCTCGCCCTCGCCCAGAATTGTTTCGGCAGCTAATGCGTCTAATAAATTTTTATAAGCGCCAAAGATCTCCATCATTTCGGCTTCTTTGGGGAATGTTAAGGCCAGTCTGGCATCGTTTACATCGCCCTTGCCTTTCGCCAACGCATCACGATCGACCTTTAGGTCATCGAGGGTCATGTTATATGCGTCTTGGCTTTTGGCTAAGAAATCTGCATTGGAGCCTTGCAACATCATCTGCCTGCTAATGAAAGACTCGCCAGCCCTTGCAAACATCTCTCTTGGACTTGTCCAATAGTTTGCATCGCTCATGCTGATCCCAGCAAAAAACTCCGCGTCTCTTCTAAATTGAGTCTTGCCAGTGAGTTTCCCGCGACCTGTTCCTTCGAGCAGCCGTTGCCGCTGCCCATCCAAGCGTTTCCAAGTCTCCATATTGCGGAAATCTTTTTTGAAATTGCGTGTCTCAAACTCGTTTATCTTTTGCTCGATGGCGTTAAGCTGCGCGGCATCCCCAGCCTTGTCCTTGAACAGCGCCTTCAATAGCGCAACATAGCTTTCTTTAAGCCCGACAGGCGTGTTTTCGGCAAAGGCATCAGCGCCCTCCCCGCGAACCGCATCGGTCTGCATTCCGTATTTGCCTACTGGGATTTCGTTGAAACGCTCAAAAATGTAATGATCTAGAGCGTGGAACCACTCATGGCCAAAGCTGTTGACGCGCCGTGGCACAGTGATTGTTCTGTTTCCAGGGTTGTACATTCCATAGGCGTTGATGTTTTTTGCAATCGCAAAGGTCAGCGTTCCCTCTAAGCCAATAGCCTTGTAAGGAAGGTTAAAGGCGCTGGCCAGCATCGATAGCTGGTGGTAGCCAACTAGAAGTTGGTCACGCGCATCTTTCAAATTCGCTTTGGTGGAAACCTCAATATTTAGGCCAAATCGATTGACCATTTGCTGAGATAGTATTTTGACTTGCCTAGCCACTGGAAAATTGACTGCTATATTCGGATCTAAATCAGCATCTGCAAACGCAGTAAACATCAACGCTGTTTTGTTGCGCTCCGCTTCTTTTGATAATAGCGTTCCTGGCTCTTCTGTCCTTTGGTTTTGCGCTTGATCGAGCGCATCCAAGGATACAATAGCACCGTCTGTGGTTCCTTCGCTATCTGTGCCTCGATCAGATGTTTCGGTGGATACCTGTCTGTCATTTACCGCGCCTTGCCGACCCGCTTCGGCACTCGGTTTGAGACTCCTTCGAGTATCTTGGCTGCTGCGCGTCCGGCTTCCTCGTTGTGCTTGTTCGCTGCTCGTTTTAGTGCCTTCGCTAGAGCCATCTTCGGTGAATAAGCCCCCTTGCCCTTCGTTGCCATCGGCTCGTCTCCTGACTGTCTCAATAATATCTTTCGGTGTGGTGGTGTCCTCGAACATACCACCTTCACGCTTTTGGTTGGCTTCATCAACATATAATTTCAAAATGTCAGTGATGAACTTGCCAGACCGTGCGCGGGTCAAGTTGTCGTTGTAGAACGCAACAATCAACGCTTCTGTCATAACAGACATTTGACTGAACGCATCTTGCTGTGCAAGCATGTCGGCAACCTTGATGCCTTGCGCCCTTGCTTCGCTGATGTGCCTTGCAGCTTCAGTGATATTAATGCTGATATCGAACTCAGCTGGAACAATACCATCTTTGATGTCGGCCTTTAGCCCAGCTATTGCTGGTGCGGCATCGAGCATTGCATTGGTGATTGCCTTAACATTGTCGTCTCTCGACTCCAGCATCTTTACTAGATTGTTGCTGTGATCAAAGGCTACACCCAGAATGGCGGCTCTCATACGCTGCTCACCCTCAAGGGTTAGAACGCCGTTGTTGCTCATCTGGTTTTGTTCTGTAGGCGCAACCACACCTTGGATGAACTCTTTGACAAACGATCTGTTCGCCGCGCTGCCCATGTCGCCGCCTTGGAACTTTCTAGCCAAGCCCAGACCCATGACTCTCGCGTCACGTTTTGCCCTTTCGGTGGCTGCCATTGTAGCTACCGGATTGACGTTTGACTGGTCAGCAAAATTCGCAAGTTGATCTAATGTAAGATCTTCATCGATCATGAAAACCAGCACAGGCTTTTGCATGTTATCGACCGCGTGTATGCCATTGCCTATGTTAGATGAGCCATACCTTTTGATCCCCTGTTTGTAGTTTTCTGCCTGCTCTGGGAACTCGTTATAGGCTAAATCAATGGCTTTCTTTCTGCCGTTGCCAGTAATCAACGTGCCGTCTCGCGCAATGACTGGCGCTCCGCTGGTTGATATTGGGCTGTTTGCAAGTTGATCAGGGTCAAGCTCCGAGGCGATTTTTCTCACTTGCAGATCGCTTTCACCGCGAGATCGATCTCTTGGTTGCAAAACCCCTGTCGCTTCTTTCAGATCAGCCATATCAACGTAAACTGGCTTCACCTTTACGTTCATAAAGCTGCCTGGTGTTTTTATGCTGGTTTGTCCGTTTTTTGGGATTATTTCTGCTGCGAAAGCTAGCGGCTCTGCGGCTTGCGGGTTTGCTTGATCGGCTTCTGGCTGCGGCGCTGGCTGAGATACTGGCGCAAACTTGGCTCTCATCTCGTCAACATTCAAGATATCGCCGTTGTCCGTAGTGAGTAATCCAGCTTTTTCTGCTCGGCTTACCACATCGTTAACCGTTTTTGCTGGCAGCCCAGCCATGCCATTAGATACTAAGTAAGCTGTGTTAAAGCGGCCATTGTCCAACGCCCTTATCATTATGGCATTAAAATCTTCGTCACTTACGTTTCCTTTTAGCTCTTCATTAAATTGCTTTTCTATCCGAGCAAGATTTTCCGGCTTAAAGTTTTTATGCTGTTTGTCACGCGCTAATCGTTGTGACTGAAGTTCGTTATATATGCCAGCCACTCTGATGATTTGGCTTCTTAGGTCACGCGCCTCTGGAGTCGAGTTAGCTGAATTTAAGCTTTGCCCAGGGGCAAATCCCATTTGGTTCAGCTTTTCGATAAGAGGGTTTAAGGCATCAAGCGCAATCTGCTTTTCTTCTGCCGATATGAAAGACCCTTCTGCGGCTTTCGTTTGGCGACCTTCAAGAGGACTCAAAATCTGGCTCACATCAGTGATTGGCTCGAAAGGAACTGGCGGTGCTTTTCCGGCTTTGGCTGCCGTAGTAACTTTTTGCTGGTCTAGGTTAGATCGTGCAAACTCAATAGCCTCATCGACAGTTGTGTTTGGCACAGTGTTTAGCCTTGCCGCTATATTTACATTTATACCTTCATCATCTGCCTGCTTTTGCAAAGCCTCGATGGCGGATGCGTACCGCTGGCCTTCTGGCGTTGAGTAAAATTTCTGCAACTCTTGTGCTTGTCGGGCAAGGTCTGCCGCTTTTGCTCGTTGAGATTCGGCGTATTGCTGGGCATCTGCAAACAAAGCATCATTCCGGTCTGCGTCAAGATCCACTGCCTTGCCTTCAGATGTTTTGATGTTGTCCTCTGTTTGTTGCGCCAGATTTGCTGCCTCTTCAGCCTTTTTCTGCAAGTTGTTGATTTGCGCCGATGTTGTTTGGTTGGTGTTAGGTGATGGCGTGTTTACGTTTACCGGCGGTGACAATGGCGCAACGCTGCCGCCCTGGCTATCCACAGAGTCAGTTGTCACAGAATTAAACGGAGAAAATGCGTCTAGGCTTTGCTCATCCTCGACCTGTGCAGCAATTCTGCCAATCCGAGACTTCATGTCTGTCGCAGCAAACTCGGCGCTCTCTAGCTTTTCATCGCCGTCCACAAACCCAGACCCCTTACCCTGCGGGTTCTGAAGCTGCAAAGCAGTTTCGTTGATAGCGTTGGTTTCTAGAGTTGCGGCAGCTTGTTGGGCTTTTTTCTTTTCCGCTGTTCCTATGCCAGCAATAGCTGTTTCGACAGCACCTACTGGCCCCTCGGCAAGTATCTCTAGGTTTACTTCGCCCCAGTTTATTTTGTCTCGGAATCCGAGTCTTGTTTCTAGATCTTGCGCTACAAACTCACCGAGTCCACCAGTTATGCCTTGCTGGACTGTTTCCCCAGCACCGCCGACAATAGTTTTACCAACTGATGCTTTGCCACTGGTTGCCATAGCAAGGAACTTGCCCGACAGACCCATAGACATAGCATCAAAAAATGCAATCGGGATGCTTCTGGCGTTTGCTCTTGTCCTTGCGCGATCCATAAAATCGGGATCACTAAAAGCCGCAAGCATTGCAGCATCGTCCTTCATATCAACACCGGACGACTGCATTTCGTCCATGATTGTATCGCTGTACTGGATTGCATATGTCGCAGCCGCGCCTGCCGCAACGCCGGTCTTTGGGGATCCGACTACAGTTCCGCCTAAGAAAGCTGCAAGCGATGGCAACGACATTGGAAAAGACTCGCCAACGACATACAGTATGGCTTTTGGGTTTCTTATTGCTACGTTAAAGGACTCGGCAATAGTCATGCCCTCGCGTGTCATTTCTTGGAGAGCATCCGCAACATCTTTTGGCGTGTCAGGCGCTATCCTGTTAAACATGCCAATCATTTTGAAGGCTTGTTGCGGGTCGGTCATGCCAACGCGAGTGCCGATAAGCGCAACTGCTTTGTTTAGACGCACAAAACCACTTAACAATGAACTTTCTGGAAGCTGATAAGTGTTGGTTTGTGACAATGTCTTGATGGCTGACTCGTCATCGATCGGCACATCGGATCCGTTTATGTTCATCGTAAACTTGCCAGGTGTGCCTTTTATTTGTGACAGACCTTCGTTTACGTTCATGTTCGCCTTATCGATGGTCGGCCCAAGCTGAGACGCAACATCAGTTAGTCGAGCCTGCTCTGCCTCGATCTGCACTGTTCGAGGGTCAGGCGCGTCAAACACGGAAGGGTAAACCGATGGGCCGCTAGGCTCTGGTGACATCAGTTCGTTTGTTACATCGCCTCCCAGCGGATCACTAACCGGCATCATATCGGGAAACGGTTGGCTCTCCGGCTGCGGCACTGGAGCCGTGGGGAGATCGGCTACAACAGAGTCAGGTGAAGGAGCCTGAGCATCTGCCGCAACCGGAGATGGTTGATCCGCAAAAGGACTGAAAGAGTCTAGTGATGTCTCTTGGCCAGTCTCTACTTTTGGAAGATCGGCAAACGGAGAAAAAGCATCTAAAGAGTTCATTATTGGTTCCCGCTTTTTTGTTTAACAATTGCCTCCGCTTGTGGCTTTGAAAAACCTATGGCCTGGAAATTGGCAACGGTACTCATGCTATTGTAAAAGAACGCAGGCACTGCAAAATCACTGAGGCCATCCCCAATGCCAGTGTCGATCTGGATCACGCCTTGCCGTATTGGGGCGCTAACTGCGGTAGTGAAAGCAGTTGTGTAATCCATATCTTGGTTGTCTTTCATGCCTTTGTTAAGATAACCAAGCAATGTGCCTTTAACCTTTGCTCTTACTGCGTTGGGGATGCCTTCCCATCCATCTACGGTTTCGACATCATCGTTGTAAGCTTGGTTAATTTTATCCATCGCTGGCCGTTTTCTTTTATCAGTCGCGGCGCTAGTCGATGTTTTTGGCTGGCCCTTAACGACATAGTTGCCCTCTGCATCTGGCTTAATGCCAAGCGCATCGGCAGTCGGTTTATCCATGAACACGGTTTCACCTTGCTTCACACTGACTTTGACCTTGCCAGCCGCTTCGCCGCCATCGAGGATGTACTTCTCTACTGTTTCGCCGCCATCGGTCATCATAGTTGGCCGGATGCCTAGCTTTTTGCCGGTTGCCGCATCTACAACAATCTGTTTCCCTGGCTCGACAGTCATGGAGATTGTTCTGTTTTCATGCTTCCAGCGCGTGGTCTTGTCATCCATCGCGTTCTTTTCGCGATCAACGGTAGCGCCGATATTCGCAACATCAACTTTGCTTGTAGCAACAGAAGTGGCATCTCTATCGCCTTGGCCGCCTACGCCAAAACGTAAATCATCTTCTCTGGCTGCGGTTACATTGTTGGCGGCAGTGTCTCTATCGCCTTGGCCGCCAACACCATATTGTGCTGATGTTTTGTTGTTTGTGCCTTTCAAGGTATTGTCTGAGGTGTATTGAGTGCCTGCTAAACTTGTAGCGTTTTTGTCCATTGCCGCTGTCAAAGTGTTTGCGAGGCCAGTTTGTGCAACACCGCTGTCGAAATACTGACCAGGGCTTTTGCCCATCATTGTCATGGCTTGCCGTCTTTGGTCATCGGATCCCTGTGCCAATGTCGTGGCAAGACTGCGGGCTTTTGAATCTTGTAAGTTCTCAAGACCACCAGCAAACTGATCAGGTGAGTACGTCATATCTCCGAAAAACGCTCTGGCAAGACCGGCTAAACCACTTAACTGATCAGCTTGAGACACGTTGACTTGATTAGCGTTCATTGGAACAGACATTTGCGGCCCACCTTGCGGCACGGCTTGGATCATGTTTCCGTTGTCCATCTGGCCGCCCATCGAGGCAAGGATGGATTGTGCAAGAGGGCCGTCAGCGGTTGAGGCATTGGCCACTGCGGATTGTAGGTTTGTCGCATTCTGGTTCTTGATGCCTAGCCCTTCAGTCTCAGCATCATATTTACCAGCCAAAGCGTCACTCGCTCTGGCTCTGGCGAGTGAAGCATCATCCGCTGCGCTGCCAATCAGTGCGCGAGTCAAGTTGCTCACCCCTTGCATCAGGGCTGGATCCATTGCGTAAGGGTTGCGTCTTGCCATTATGCTTTTCCTTTATACAAGCCGTAATTTGTACCAACTTGACCGCCAGCCATGAGAAGTTGAGCGAGTGGGTTGTATGCTTTTTCGTTGGCAGCTTCTAACTCTGCGCCTAGTGCGCCAGCGGAACCCTTCATAAAGTTACCTGTCATTTGGCCGGTTGCTGCGCTTTGACTAAACTGAGGGTTGACGCGGTTGGTTAGATAAGTGCCAAAGCTGTTAAGATCAGCTAGCTGCGCGTTCTGTTTGTTGTTGAAAGCGTCAGCATTGTTGGTCGCTGTTGTAAACGCATCGGACACAATTTTAGGAGCATTAGATGATGCAGACGGCAAGTTCAGCGCACCAGCCACATCCCCGCCATAATACTTACCTAGTCCGGCAGCTTCATCTGCAACGCCTTTGTCGAAACCACCAGATCTATCCATCATGGCGTTTGACGCTAGCATCGCCCCTTTTGACTCGTCTTGGAGCGCGTTCTGCCTTACATTTTCGGCTGCCGTGACAGTGCCTCTTGCAGACTTGGCTTCGTTTGCAGACCGACTCTGCAAATACATGCCGCCAAGTTGTGCGCCGATACCGATAGCTAGTGGATTACACATTATAACACCTTCACGCTAGAGCCAGAAAATGGACTTGCAACACCAGTTGAAGCGCCGCTTTGGGCGGCTCCAGTGTTGACCAATTGTGAGCCGCCTGCAAATGCTGACGGACTAATCGGAGCAACATTCTCTGGCGCTGTGCCTGTCACAGTTGGCGCTGAAACCTTGTCAAAATCGACAAACATATCCATCGATGGGGCATCCGGCCCAGCCGCTTTAAGCTTTGCGATGTCGCTGTCAAAGTTGAACTTGCCGATGTTGTTTGTCTGAGCGTCAATCTCTTTCACTGTACTAGCGCCGCCCATTATGCCGCTTAAAGATTTAGCAAGTTTTGATTGCTGGTCAGCAATGGCTTGGCGTTGCTGTTCAGCATAATCTTTTGCCGCCGTTCCAATTCTGGCCTCTTCCGCTGTTCTTTGTGCATTTAATGCCGCTACCCTTGAGTCAAAATCAGATTGGTCAAATATACCTTGCTGTTTGAACCCTTGATATATACCGCGCATTGCATCGTCATATTGTGATTGAACGCTAGGGGTGTTCACATCTCTAAATGCTGTCTCTAGGTCAGAATAATAATCATCATTGAAGCCGCCAAAAGCATCGACCAAAGCTTGGTTTCTGTTTGCGTAAGCTGTCGCTCTTCGATCACGCGCAACTTGCAAAGGATCGATCCCTCTACGCCGAGCGTAAGAGGATTGCCCACTAGCGCCCCCGCCTGCATTCCATCCAGTTTCCGGCCTGCCCTTAATAGGGGTTCCTGAGTAAACTCTGCCGCCAAAAAGCCCTTTTGAAAAAACGCCTCTGAAGTTTCCGTTCTGGTCAAATTGTGGCATCGCCCCTTCATCCAACTTAGACCGGAGGTTGTTTCGATTAAATTGGCCAACAGTTTTATCCAGACCCACTGTTGGGTTGAAGAGCATATCGCCTGTAGAATAATTACGGTTATCGCCTCGGTCTAACTGGCTGTAAGCGTCTGAACGGCGCTGATCCGCTGATCTCGCTTCATTCGGATTGCTGTAATCTATCTGGTTTACGTTATTAGCGTTGTTGTCGCTGCTGGATTCTTCACCCATAACTAACTCCTTAATGCATCAGTGCGGGTCTGGCCGCTGATATTTTTCCTATGCGCCCTGTCTTCAAACGCCTATACTTTGCCTCAAGCACATTCGGATAAAGTTCCTCTATCCACTCTTTTGTGTGCCTCATTAAGTCAGGAACACCGCCGAATGGGGCAATGAACTCCATAAACCAAAGCTGCCCATCGTTTTCACCGTTTGAAAAAACCTGTGGATCAAGCATCTTTGTGCGGTTCACATGGTGCTGTTCTGACTCTTCATCCAAAAAAGCAAACGTGACAAAAGCAATCAAATCGCCATCATCGTTGTCGTAGTACAGCAACGCACGTTGCGCGAACAATGGCGCGGCTACCATCCGCTCGATGTCGCTAACAGTCCACTTATGATGAATGTCGCTGACTGCCATTATCCTCACTATTTCTCCAATCACTTGGTAAAAGTTAGTGTCTGTAACTTCGTGGCTTTCGATCATTAGTAACCGCGTCCACCTTTGCCCTTCTTTTTTCCTGGCATTGCATCATTTCCTTTCTGTGCATTACTCATTAATCACCGTGCCTGATCCGCCACTACCAGAGCCAAAAAGCACATTGCCATATTTAGCTTGACCTCTGCGCTCTAGATCCGCCTGTGTTGCAAGACCGCTAGTCACCCCAGCAAACAAAGCGCCTAGAGGGCTGTATGCTGGCAATGAGGTGAGTGTCTGCGCTCGATTCATGGAAGTGTTAGCCGCAAGCATCGGATCCGCAGTATTAGCGTTCTGGGCGTAAAGATCGGTTTGGGCAGAATTAACAGCTTTTCTCGCGCTGTTCTCAAAATCTAATGCCTTGTCCTCGATCTCTCGTTCTTTGGTTCCAGCCATCTTAGCCAGCTTTTCACGGCGATTAGCGGCAATCGATGAATCTGACAACCCGCTCCGAGACAAAGCAGCAAGAAGGGTTTTTGAGGCATCTGTTAGCTGGTCATCAAACTGGGGCTTTGCATAATCAAGATAAGACTGGCGGCGGCCAGCAAAATAATCATCATCAAACTGACTAAAGTTTTGATCGATCCGCTCTCGTCCATCACGGATCTTGGCTTGCCGCTCGTCTTCTCGTTTCCGAGCCTCTTCAGCTTCGCTATTGTTCCCGCCGCCGCTACCGCACATTTTCAATCCTTCCCGATCCAGCCCACTTGACCGGCTCAACACTTTCTTTCACATAAGCAAACGTGATAAAATTCTCTCCGTTGCGCCCAAATCCTTTAATAAGACTTTCCTTTTTTAATCCCAGAAACTCTAACCAGTTATGAACTTCCTCATATCCCTCGATCGATTGACACTCGACTCGGTGAGCGCCTGTCTGTTCTATGGCTCCAATTATACGCTTTATTATAAGCCTTGTCAGTTGCGCTCCGATCTTTTGAAAGTCATCTGTCGCAAACATCCCAAAACTCCACACATTAGGCCGCAAAGGCACATATGTTAAAACAGCTATGATTCCGTCTTCTTTCGTTCCGCAGCCGATTGTCGTTTCACATGCTGACCACGTTTCGCCTAAAAAAGCGGCTAACTCTTCCCTGTTCTGCGAATAGGTTGTGCAAACAATTTCATCGTAATCCCTTTGGCGCATCCGCTTTGCGACATCATAAATCTCAAAAGCAGTCGGCTTCCCATAAATCATCCGGCCTCGCTTTGATTATAATGGACTGCGATATTCCCCAATCTCGCATAACCATCTTTTGTGCAGCTAAGTCTTGGTGCGATGTGCGTTGAATATCCGATCATACTGACTCTGCCCATCCCATATGTTGTTTTGTTAACTGTAGCCACGGTTTCCAAAAGGGATATATCGCTGGGGTCTGTAGCGACTTGGATATCCCATTCGTTTTCGCACGTTACATCGAGGCCGTAAAAATCTTTGCTTGTTGCTGGAGAAGATCCATCGAGGAAGGGCAATTGCACTGTCACAGTGGAATTGTCATAGGTGTTTCTGTTTTCGCCGCCAAGTGAATATAGATTATTACCGCTTCTGGCTAGGATCTGAGCGCCGTCATAAGCCCATTCGTCTACTGAAAATCCAGGCTCATAAACCGACCACGCCGACACTTTTGATGATGGGAAATAAGAGAACACATACACTTTTGACCCAACCGCCAACAGATACCGTCCGTCTTGCGGCTCAAGAATGGCAGTCGCTTGCTCCGCTGTATCACGGTTCGTGTTAACTTCTTTGCTAATGAGATCATCAATCGGATTGCCAATATCACCAACAAAGGCCGCATTGGACGAATCCCTTGAACGTAACGATCTGATACCTGATAGAGACAAATAGAAAACATCGTTATCTCCAAACTCAACCACTGATTTAGGGGCTATCGTGCCAGTATTTACCAAGACTTGTATTTGCTGGTTTAGCGCCTCATCTGCATCAACGAACCAAATCTGGATTGCTTGTTCAGCAAAAACCGCAATATTGTCAAAATAGTTAGCAATCGCCTTTAGATCTTCAGATCCTTTCGCATTGTTTGACAGGTTGATAAAGCCAGCCCCGAGAGATGAGTCATTCCACTCATTGGGGTCATCGATTGCCGAAAAATGCAAAAGAGAGTCAGACAAAGCATACATCTTTGATTTCGCCGGACGAACAAAAGCGCCTGGAATATAACCGTTGATGCTGTTACTCGCTGCGCCTCCATCCAAATAATTCTGGGATGCCGGACTAAAAGCTGTAGTTACGTTACCGCTTACATTGACAACCACGACATCATTGTTCTGCCCAGCGCCGCTATCGTCTGACATTATATTCACAGACGAACCAACTGAAGTTGCTTCAAAATTAGGTGCTGAAGTAAATGAGTTTATAGCGTCTGCTATAGCAGTGGCTGTTGCGGTGTTCGATGTATCCCAAACAACTTGGCCTTGAAATACAGAAACTCCGTTTACAGTAATACTGGTGATTGCGTTATCAACGCCACCAGATAGCGCATTGATGTTCCCAACTGTGTATCCGCCTTGGGTTGTGACAGTTACGGAAAAGCCGTTTGAGGCAATGCCGTGATCGGAAGCAGTAATAGTTACGACTCCGGCAGCGGCTGTCGCCGTATAGTTTGGCACAGATGTAAAAGCGTTTATTGCATCTCTGACATTCTCGGCGGATGTTGTGTTGTTGCCTGTGTGGGCTATTGTGTTGGCGCTGTCTGTTATTTCGATATTGTTGACGCGAACAACGCGAATGTCATCGCCTGGGTTTAGTGTGCCACCAGTTACCTCGAATGACCCGCTTGCGGGTGTGCCACCAAGCGTTCCGGCTGTGATGCTGAATTTTGCCCTTGCTCTGCCATCAAACCAGTCAGTGATCCGCGCACCATTAAAATAATGATATATCCGCCCATCAGCAAATTCGGCGGCTGCGTACACCTGTCCATTAAAAAAGTCCGTTGATAAGACTTTTGTCATTGCTTCGCCTGTCGGGTGAGCAAGCTGGACATAGTTTACGTTTGCTGGTGTGCCGGAAGCAAAAGTCACGGATGATGAAGGGTCGCTCCCAAACGTGTATATTTGTCCACCGGCAGCTGCTAGGCCAAAAGTGTTACTTGGCAAGGCCGCGAGGTTTACAAAGGCTGGGCGCTTCTCTATCTCGCCGCCTCGCGTGATGTGTGCGTTAGTTAGAGTTACAAGCGTTCCAGGGTTGCTGGTCACGTTCATGCGTCTAGCGTCTAAGCCCGATCGAAAGTCTTCAACAAGAATGTAAGGCATACTTAGATCCTAGCAACAAGTGGTGGGCCTTTTGGACGGTACATCCCTTCTGGTTCTCCGCCACCAATGACGAATGTGTCGGTTTTGGCAAGCCGCGCCTTGAGCCTTGAATAATGAGCATTAGCTTGCTGCAACTTGTTTTGAGCATCTGCTTGCTTTTGCCGAGCGGCTATTTCAGCGGCTGCATACAAAACTAGAAGCTGGTCATCCAAATCTGCTAAATCAGCCGATGCAATGAAGGGGCTTAGATTTTTGATGCCAGTTATACGGACTTCGCCAGCGCCGCTAGATGCCACACTGTTTGTTGAAGGAACAGGCCAAAACTCTATCTGATCGCCCTCGTAAGCGTCATAACGCCTGATCGGATAACTGGTCACGTTTCGGTCTGAATCGTGTTGGTTCAATTCATCTCGGCCGATTCCGTAGACCAGTTTATGCCACACATCACCGTGCTTAAACTCAACTAGTTCGATGCGCTCGAAAGTGACATCGGCAGGCAAGTTGTAGTACCGCTGGGTTGCGCTAATGCTTAGATCTCGCTTAACGCGGAGAAAAGGCCAGCTATAGTCCTCCCATAACCGGCGTTGTGTTCTCTGCAAATAGTTAACAAGAACATCTCTCATTGACCGCCCAAGGTTGGGTTGAAGGGAATGCCCTATTTCAGCGCGCAAATCCTCGATCAAAGTGCCTAAAGATGTTCCTCTAGCCATTTACTGCTCCCATGCTTCATTCTGTGGGGTGGTTGGGTCATCAGACTTGAATGAACCATCTGCCTTTCGAGCGCGTTTACGGATTGTCTTTTTTGGGGCTGGAGCCTCAGACAACTCTTTAACAAAAACAGGATCGAGCAATGCTTCACCAATCCGTGCATCCTTCAAGGTCTTGGGCAAATCGCCATATTTTTGAAACACCTCGATGACCTTGCTGTCCTTGTAAAGAATACCAAGGCGATCTCTCTCGACATCATCTGGGGTATCCCAAGTGCCATCAATGCGAATGTTGGTAATCGCGTCATCGCCGTGCAGCGACTGCAAAATTACAATTTCTGGAATAGACACAGTGTTTTTGTGAATTACCGCTCTGGAATCCCCGCCAATTGCGATATCGACTGAACCATATTCAATCATTTAATCCTCCAATAGAAATAGCTGGAGCAGCACGATTACTGCTCCAGCTTGTTGTTAGGCGATTTCGTAAACGCCGTGACAGTTCAGCTGCGTAGCAACCAAAGCGCCAGTTGTGGTCAAAGCACGATACATCACATATTGATCGGCTGGCCGTGCTGGGCTGTGCCGCTTCATCTTCTCACCGTCCATGTAGTACATGCAAAGCTTTGAAGAATCGATGATGTAGCAACGCTTGTCAGGGTTCTGAGAAGTGATTGACAGATCATCGAGTGTTGGATCGTACTGGAAGGTCAGACCGTTATATGTGATCTCACCCATCGCAATGTTCTGGCCGCGTGAGAAGCCTGTCTGCGAGTAGTTACCATTCCGGCGGAGTTCGTCAGCAAGGCGATCGAGGAAAGCTGATCCACAAACCGCAATATCTGGGCGGCCACCAAAACGCTTCAATTGGCGCATTTCAGTGTGAAGCTTTTCGATCAGTTCTTGACCAGTTGCTGTTGTCGCAATTGCCACATCTGCACGATTCTGCCACCAAGTGTTGGTTGCGTTAGACAAGCCGCCAGTTGTTCCTGTTCCTGGAACATCCTTAATCAGTGTCTGAATACCCGCAATCGCGTCAGGGTCAGCCGTTCCATCGCCGTACAAGAAAGTGTTCATACCGCGTGAATAGCCTTCCATCATGTCGTCTAGCTTGTCTTGCAACAAGTTAACCAACACAGTCTGGTCACGACCAGAATGGTTTGATGTTCCGGCTCCGTTCAAACTATCGGTGACACTGATACCGTCTTTCTTCAGTTCGGTAAGTGTCAACGAAATGCCTGAGTGATGCTCTTTCCAAGCATAGTTGGCACGTTTGATGTTGGCTGGGTTTGCGTAGGTCACAGTCGCATTGTGAGTGTAACCATCAACAGTTGTTGTGTAGTCGCCTTTGACTGCGACTGATACTTCGCCTTTTCCACCTGGGAAAGTCTTTGCTTTGCCGTCCATAGCACTAAGCAGAGGCTTATCCGCGAGTGTCTGGCTTAGTACCTTGCCTTTTTCTATGTAATAGTCCAAGGCTGCGTTGGCGATGTTGGCCAACTCTGCACTAGTAAATGCCATTCTCTTATTCCTCTCGGTTAAGCGGAACTAGAAAGAGCGTTCTGCACAGCTTCCATAAGGCTGCTCGGCTCTGCGTGTGGGGTTCCGCCCAATTTACCACCGGATGCCGACTTGATTGGCTTCTTATTTCCGACCCTAGCTTGGGTTCTGCGGTTCACTTCCTCGTAAGCCTGCTTGGCTATGCCTAGCGCCTCATCTGGCGAAAGTGGACTTGCATTACCCGCCGCACGGCGGTCAGACATAATAACCTTAACTCGGTCATCCAACTCATCTGCTTTGAGGTCATAGTCAGGATCGCTCGATCTGATCTTTTGCTCCCAAGCCACAACAGCATTGACTGTTTGGGTTTGAGATTGCTCAAGATGAGATCTATTGATTTGCTCTTGCGTTACCGCTTGCTGCGAACCAATACGCTGGTTTTCCGCCCTTAATCTGGCGATCTCCGCTGCGTCACTTTCATCAATATAGCCATCATCAACACGTTGCTGTACGTCTTGCGGCAAAGTCTGCCCAGTTGCGACTGAAAGATTGTCTAGGTAAGGCTGTAACGCTTTAGCAGCTTCCAATGGGTTGTTTTTCATCAGAGACATAATCTCAAACCCTTTGGCGGCCTCTTCCGCCGATAACCCTTCCCTTTGTAGATAACCTGTTATTTGATCGTACTGTTCTGCCTTTGGTCGCAGTTCGTTGCGCTCATTGATAAGCTTCTTGAACCGAGGGTGCTTGTTGAACGGAACATCATCAAAAGACTCACTTGCGGCAAGATCGCCGTCGTCTTCGTCATCATGCTCTAGATCATCATCATCCTCTTCTGACTCTTCCTCACGCGGTTGCGAATCCGCTTCCTCAGACTGCTCTTCTGGCTGCAACGTATCTTGTACGACTGCCAGCAAATCAGCTTCAGTTTCGCTCTCTACGGCGCTAGACGACTGCGCTTCTTCGTCTTGTTCTTCAATAGGAGCATCAGACGTTAGCTCCTCTTCGATCTCATTGATCATGTTTATCGTCCTTTGTTTGTAGATCATTATATACTTTTTTGATCGTATGTTTCAACAGTGCTGCCAAAATTACCGGTTCCCCATCGGTGGCAGCGATCCAGATGGTAATTGTTGTGGTGCATTAGCAGCGCCGCCAGCTTGCGGCCCCTGCATTGCTGGATCACCAGTTCCTTGACCTTGCGACTGGTTCATCGACACAATCGATGGAATCTGATCGGCAATGGCCTCGTTTATCTCAAGCTTGTCGTCAAGGCGTTTGAGCAGTTCTTTTGCTAGCCAAACTGGATTGATGCCAGGTATTTGCAGCAAGAACGGCATGATGCGCTCGATGTTGGCAAGTTCTGCGGCACGGTTCGGCTTGCCAGTTGAGCCAGCCTCGATCTCCAAGAAAACCTCTTCTTGGACGGTGTCTCTTGACATTTCTGGCCAAACAGCACCAGGCCCAACAATCTTCTTTACCTCATCGATAGACAACTCAAGCAGCATAACTTGCCCAGCCGCTCTAGCAATTTCGCTCATAAAGCTGTCTAACTCATCAACATTTGCGCCCATCGAGGACATTCGAGCCGACTCAGCGATGCTTGTCTCTGTTGCTGTCGCCTTCGATACTCCACCGAATTGCGCTTCTTGAGCGCCAACAACTAGCTGGATATCATCAAAAATGGTCTTAACTTCATAAAGATTGGGGTCAATACCAATCTGCTTGATCGGCTGAATAACATCAGCGACAGTCTGGCCAGCCGCCATAGCTTGCAGTTCGATGATCGCGTTAGCCGGATGAGTCGCAAGCTTGTCCTTATCCGCTTCCTCCAAAACACCAGCTGGTGCTGCATATTTAGGCCGATTTGCGCGGCGATGCTCTCGCAAGCCCTGTCTGGCTCGGTTGTATTCGTGCTGCATTGGGATGAGCAGGCTGATATCTGACGGCGGATAAAGATGGTCTTTATGCTCGATCTCATTAAACACAAGCGTAAATATTGGCCAGAATGTCTCGACTTTAACATCTGGAGCCATTGGTTCGCGGAGAAAATCATCGTGTCCGTCAGCAATGCAATACTGAACACCAGCTTTGCGGTCATAGTATTCCCAGATCAGCACTAGCCCTTCTTTAGCGGCTTCGGAGTCAATATCGTCATAGCTGCTACGGTTTTGATACTGATCTTCTGGCCCCATCAAGCGGCCTTTTACGTCATACTGCCGATATTTGTCTTTCAGATCGACATCATATATTTCCTTAACTTCATCAGGAGTAAGGTACATTTCATGTGCAACCCAGCTTGCGCCAACAAACCCACGCATCTGTCGTGTCATTGGATCAACAATAATGCTGTTGGACTCGGGGAAATCAAAGACAAGACCTTCCCTGACCGTGATCATCGGCTGTTCCATTAACGATTTCAGAGACAGCATTAACTCTTCCATCTCAGCATCGTCACGATCAATTTCGCCTTCTGACACCTCTTCAGTCAGTCTGCGGATGTGATCAATCTGTGCTTGGATATCAGCAATCTTTGCTGCCACATCTGGGCTTCTGTCCATTTCACGCTGAAAACCAACCTTCACAAAACCAATTCCAGTTGTAACCACGCGCCGGACAAGGGCTTTCATTTGCGCCTTGAAGTTGGGTTGCTGCTCCGCCATGTAATAGTCAAACAAGGTTTCAAGAGTTCTTGACACATTATCTAGCATTTTGCGATGTGCTTGGCCGTTCTCATAATCCATAATCACGGCTTGAGCGTCCAAAGGAATCGGCGCACCAATTTTCTGTGCAGACGCGGAAGACTGATATGCCTGCTTTAAGGTGTCCTCATCACCATCCCAGATCTCATAATCCATACGATTACGCCGCTTGGCAGAGGCTTTCGGGTTTTTGGCATACAAAGATGCAGTGCGTTGCTGCACATGCCTTTGAAGAATGTTCGCCACATACTGGTCTTTCGACCATGCAGTATCGTCAAACCCATTTAACGCTGCATCCATGTCACGGCGCATTTGCTTAAAAGGCTTTTCGTGAAACTTTTTAGCGTTTTTAATATTGGCGATCAGGTTGTTTACAAGCGCCTTGCGTCTTTGCTCCGGCTCCTTTTTTTCGACTTTCTCAGTCGCAACAATCAACATCTCATCGTTTTCCATTAAAATCCTCCAGTTGCACTAAGCAGCCGTTCTTGTTTAAGTCTTTTATCAGAATCCCACTTAACCCATGCAAGGGTTCCTGTTTTGGGAGTCTCATCCTTTGTGCTTACCGCCCCGCCAGGGGAAGCAAGCCTGTCCAAGCCCATTCCAACCCATGCCAGTGTATCAACAAAATCATCGTGGCGGGAGTTAGGAAATTTCAGCAGTTCGTCAACAGCCTTTTGCGTCCAGACAGAATTTTTTGGCAAGAACACTTTTTTCATTGCCATTCTGCCAAGAATTGACTGCGCCCGCTGCACCTTGTTTGCGACTGGCGTAACCTCATGGATCGAGCAATAAACGCGCTCTTCGGCCATCCGTTTACGCAAGAATGGCCCAATAGCCTTACTGATGTGGCCTTTTTCAGCCCACCACAACAAAGGCTTGTGTTTGCGGATAAGACTCAGCATCGCGTCAACGCATTTATCGGCGCTCTGCTTTTCCCACCAGCAATCGATTAGGTATATGTCATCGTTCTTGTCCACGCCTACAACCAGCAAACAAGTTGCGTCATTCCGTGTCTTGTCTGTGCCTACTGCATGGTCAGAGGCTGCATATATCCTTAGATCTTCCGGCAGTTCTTTTTTGTTATAGAACATCACGTTTTCACGCTGAAAGAGATCCCCATCTTCCGGCGTTGGACGGCCTTGATACAATGCGCTAAACCCTCGGCTATCGAGGCGGCGCTGCGCCGTCATAAACTCCATGTCAAACCGCTCTGGCCACAACAATTCACCTTCTTTGCGGCCAAGAGGGTCATCCTCTTCGGCCAGCGCAGGAAGGTTGATGATCTTCCATTTGGCGGCCTCTTCTGCGGAATAATGCGGGTTGGTAGGGTCTGTTAGACGGCCAACCAGATCATCTTCGTGCCATCGAGTCTGGACGATCACAATCGATGCCGAGGCAGTCATAAGTCGCGTCATTAAGACCTGAGTGAACCAATTCCATAGCTGCTCCCTTAGTGTCGGACTGCCAGCTTCCATAGAATCTTTGATCGGGTCATCGAGAATAACAAAATCGCCACCACGGCCAGTGATCGAGCCACCACGGCCAACAAAAACAGCCATGCCGCCAGCATTTGTCTGTATTCTGGACTTTGACGCGCCGCCTTTACGAAATCCAGATGTAGGAAACACGTTCTTGTATTGAGGCAAAGACATGATGTTCCGGCAATCTGCTCCGAAATCTTTGCCAAAGTCTTCGTTGTATGTGGCAAATATGACGCTGCGGTATGGGTCTTTGCCCATCAACCAAGGAATAAACCGGCGTGATATCAATTCAGACTTGCCGTGTCTTGGCGGCATACAAACAATAAGGCGCGGGATATGACCCTTTTCTACCTTTTCAAGGACCTTTGCCAAAGCCCTGTGGTGCTTTGCGTCCTTAAACATAGACAGTTCTATGTTTTCTGGGTCTTCCGCTTCCGGCATTGTGAACTTTACAAACTTTAGAAAGTCCTCCCTGCCCTCGATCGCCAGCTTCTGCCTCTTGGCAGCACCAATTCGTTTCTCAAGGTCAGTAAGTTGCTTTTGCTTTGTGTCCATCAGTCAGCCAACTCATATGCCAGATCACGCGCTTCATCGTTGCGGCGGAGCCAACCTTTACCAAATTTGTCAAAATGCGGCAGGGAATGATAATAGCTGGAACGGTTTTCGTGCATCAGGTAGATGTAATTCTTTAACTCATCATCGTGTATTTGCGATAATGTGTATGGCCCGATGACTCCATCGATCTCTTCTCTCGACATCGCAAGCGCGTTTTGAAGGCAATATCCAGATCGAGCGACACCACCGTTTACCGCCCAATCAAAACAGAAAACATCTACGCCAGACGGTAACTCTTCGCCTTTAATTGGCTTCCAGTAATTGGTTAGATATATTTCTTCTGCTCTCTCGATAGGCATGTTCCGCATTGTGTCTTCGTTAGCGTCAGCGCCGTAATACTCGTCATAAACGCGCTTGGTAATGCCAAACATTGTCATGCCGCCTGGATCTTCTTTGAAATTTGCAAATCCACCTTCGTGGCCTAACACAAACTCAAGCGCATATTCAAAATTGCCCATACTCATCTCGCTGCCACCTTTTTAACCTTTTCATATGAACGGCTGGCGGTTAAGCCAAGCATTCCAAGCAAAATCGGCATAAGCGCATCTGTTTCCAAAACCGGCAGATCGGGCAAGTCGTAATGCATGACTGTTAGAACAAAAACCACAAAAGGCTGAACTAAGTACGTCCAAGCCAGCACAATCACAATCAGCCAGCCGGTGGCAGGCCGCCAACCGCCCTTAAAAACGCTAGCTGAAGCGGCTTCGGCTGCGTTGATCTCCAATTGCCCCATAGCGTTTTCATGCGCCTGCCTAGTGGCTAAAGTGGCTATTTCATGGCTTAACCTAGCGCGTTCATCCGCATCAGGTATCACCTTATCCAGTAATGAACTCACCGGAGCGATTAAGGCTTGTATCATGTTGACAGTCTCCCCTTTGGTAGCGGCTGGCATTTCCAGCTAATAGGCCGATAGCCTCGCATGTACTTGTGTACCTTCTGGCTCATCTCAAATGCTCGGTTCTCGCACTGACGCATTTCTGGGTATGGGCCAAGCTGATCCTCTAGCTGAATGCAGTTTGACGGATTCATTAACTGGCAAACTAAGATGATCGCTTGGTACGTCATTTTTTCATCGCCAGACTTGAAACGCCCATAAATCCAACAACCACACCGCCTCCAGTCAGATAAAACAGATTGCTGATGTCACTGAGCGCCTTGACTCGATCAAGCGGCACAAAAAACATAGCGGCGGTAAAAAGACCCATGCTCACTAGCGTGTATCGAGCCATCCGCAATTGCGCCAAATGCTTTCTTTTGGTGTCCTCATTCTCCGCAATGGTTGTCGCCATCGCCAATTCACGGTCACTTACGCAACCATCAGAGTCCAAATCATATTTGGCGTACTCACTGTTTTGCTGAAAAGTTTTATTACTGGTCATGTCATTTGCTCCGCCACCGACTGATTCCAGCTTTTAGACTCAGCATCAACTTCGAGATAATCGCTAGGCGGTACGCGCTTCGTGACAGCCGTGATAGAGTCAGCCGGAAAGAACAGCACCTTGCGAATATCGATAGCGACAAGCGCAAATATATCCATCTCGCCTTTTGCGTACAGCTTTTTGCCAGTGCTTCCATGACTAGTGCGAAACTCGTAAGAAGGCTTTCTGGCTCTATTTGTCGAATTGTCTCGCCTAGTTGACTTAACTTGGACGCGATATAGTTTTTCTTTTGCTGTAACCAATAAATCATATTTTTTTCCTGCAACGATATGTACGTCAAAACCCATTTGCTCTAAGACGGCAGCGGCCAGATATTCCCCAATCCGTCCAATTTGCAGCGCGTCATTCAATTAAAGACTCATCAAAAATTTCAGATAAAACACGACTACTGCGACCGCCAGAACTAGCGCACCAGCAACAATTGAAAATGTAATTACCTGATCCCGCTTGTGCTGCGCCAACCTTAGAGCCGTTTGCTGCCGCGCTCTTTCTTGTGCAATTGTTTGTTGCAGACGCTCCCACTGCCCAGGAGAGCCATAAAGCTGAAACAGGCTTCTCATCTCATCTCGTAATCGCTTTACCTCTTCTTGCTTAAAGTGCTTCTCAATAGCGTTTGACTCGACAACACCTAACTTGGAAAATATCCCTGACTTTTTTGCGGTTGCGCCGTGCGACAGATCTGCTTCAGCTTTTGCGTATTTTGTTATTTGTCCTGAGAGAGATGACAGATCCCGCCCAGCTTTTACCGCAGCGGATATCGCTCCGGCTGCGCTGGTAATCGCGGCATATGCTGTCATCGGGTCAATCAATGTTTTTATCCGTTTTGATTGATTTGTATATCCTTATAATCAACAATATTACCGCCAAAAAAGCAGCAATAGCCGAAAACCAACTCTCCAATTGGTTTACCCACATGGGCGCAGTAAGCCCTGCGACTATGTAAGCGCCATCTATCCTGATATCATTTGTTGGCACGGACATCGTCTCTCAAACTACGTTTTGGGATTAGCAGCTTTGATCTCAGCAACATGCGCTTGCCAAGCATCAAGACCGTTTTCTGTAATGTACTCAAGCTGGCTTTCTAGTGTGCCGTAAGCTGTTTGTCTTGCGATGAGCCATGCTGGTCTGTTATCGACATATTCTTCTGGTTCTTCTTCTTCTTCAACGATAGGCTCAGGTTTAGCTGAAGCTGTGGAAGTGAAACCAACTGTTGCGAAGCTTGGTGCAACGCCAGTTTTTGGTGCGTACTGTAATGCCAAATCATCAAGGTCAGCCTCTGTCATGTCAGCAGACAGAACAAGCTCTGCCCAACTATTGTCGGCATAGCGAAGTGTTGCGATGCCGCCTTCAATCTTTTCAATATTATAATTTGTCATGTCCATTTCCTCAGTGGGCAGCTAGCCGAAGCTAGTTTAACTTTTAGCGGCATAAAACAACCGCACTTTTTGCATTGCTTGATGACTGATCGAAACCAATCACACGCCTTACAAATCTCATAGCGTTCATCAGCCGTCATGCCACTGAACCCGCTAGTGTGCCTGTGTTATTCATAGTTACTGATGTGCCTAATACGGCTGCGCCAGCAGCCCCGCCGCCAGCACCACCAGAACCGTTAGTACGATTGCCGTTAGCGCCTGTGTTACCGTTAGAGGCAGATTGACCGTAGGCTGCGCCAGATTGACCTGACCCACCGTTGCCAGCATTTTGCCCGCCAGATGCGCCGCCCGATCCACTTGCAAGTGTCTGGTTGTAGCCTTGACCACGCCCGCCGTTACCGCCTGTGCCACCGCTGGTGTTTGTGTTACTCGTTACACTTCTGTAGCACTTAGCCGAATAGTAAGCGTCATCGTTGTACTGACAAGTGTGAGTTCCACTGCGAAAAGATGAATTTCCAAATTTACACCGGCAAACTTGGGTTCCTTTTTGCCCTACCTGATAAGATTGAGTGAACGAGCCACAGCGAGATAGGTTCATACAACCACCGTCTGAGAAATCCCAGCCTTTTCCAGCAGATGTTCCTTGGTACTGGTTGCTAGTCGTGGAATACCGACCACCACCACCGTTGCCGCCCTTACCGCCGCCGCCGCCGCCAGCCAGCAAGCTGCCAGCGTTGTTGATTGTCACGTTTGAAGCTGCGTTATTGATAGCGTGACCGCCAGCACCACCGTTAGCTGTACCACCCTTGCCAATGATCGAACCGTTGTTGTTGATAACAAGAGTGCCAGCAAGAGTGCTTGGAATATCCAGCGCATCATCAGACACGCCGCCAATGGTAACGCCGCTGTTGATAAGGATTTCTTTTGGATAGTCTACAGCATAGTCAGAACCAAATAATGTGTCAGCGTCTTGATCGGTTGATTCTGTAGTGTATGTAAACCGAAAGCCTTTGGCTTGGCCGCGAAAGTTGGTAAAATTTATTATGCCACTTGTAGGCACAGACGCAGCTAAATTTACGCCAGTATTGTTAGCAGCCTTGGCACGAATGTTACTGCCGCCCCGATACAAATCAGAATAACTGATTGCACCGGAGCCACCCACAAACTCTGTGCGTAGATCACCAAAGGATACTGCGCCTGATGCTGCTATTGCCATTATGGAGTTCCAAAAGCTGTAATATCATCTGTAGCTATTACCGCACCCGCAGTCGTAAGCTTGAAAACCTCAACGCTGTTATAAATAAACACCATATCAGAACCGTCTAAAGCAGAAGACCAGCCAGTGGGGAAAGCTGCAACATTATCTAATGCACCTGCAACGACATCTCCATTGGCATCAAGAAGATCTGCTATATCTCTTGCTTTACTCATTTAATGCTCCTACGGTTTAGAAGGCCAGACAACATCTGCTAATGAAGAATACGTCTCGGTAATGTCACGCAATGCCTGACGATAAGTAGTCTGCGCCGCTGTCATCGAAAGATCGCTAGATGCCCACCAGTCTGTCGCTGCAATCAAGCGGTCACGTTCTTCACGGAGTAGCTTCATAGGCTCTGCTGCGCGAAGTTCTGCTGCCTTTGCGTTGACCTCAGACCAAGTTGTACCCCATTCAGCCACGTTGCTGCTTTCGATGGCAGAGCCATTAGCGTCTGCGCCTGTGACTTTGCGAAACATCTCGTTAAATTCGGCCTCTGTTGTAGGCTCACCACGCAAGACCCATTCG
>Ga0206682_10000486_pt1:5000-40000 | contig 43212 bp, 54 predicted proteins | sample M240m12015metaG_FD_155444 | JGI IMG/M metagenome (GOLD analysis project Ga0206682, IMG submission 155444) | Ammonia-oxidizing marine archaeal communities from Monterey Bay, California, United States - M2 40m 12015 | ecosystem: Environmental > Aquatic > Marine > Intertidal zone... | reverse complement strand
CATGATCAAATCCCAGTTTAATTATTATGTCCCAAGATAAGAATCCTAATACAGGACTAGTTACTGGGTAATTTAATTTATAAGTTTCAATTGACTGATCTTGTTCTATAACGGTTCCAATAATGCTTAAACAAGCTATGACTAATAAGATACCAATAGCAAATCGAAGATCTGCTATTGATCTAAAAAAACTTTGTTTCATTAAATAAACTTAATTTATATAAATATCTTTTGAAGAAGCCAAACGAATACGTCCCGATGCAGCCCAATCTTTTAATTTTAAAGTTTGAGCCGTTTCAAGTTGTGCTAACGGAATTAATTCTTCTAATGCTCGACAAATATCTTTAGTTGTGAATTCTCGTTCTTCATAAAACGCATGATACATCCCTTCAATGATACTTTGACGTATTTCTGCCCCAGAAAAAGACTCTGATAATTCCGCTAATTGTGAATAATCGAAATGAGTCCAAGTTTTTGGCCTAAACTCTTGAATATGGATTTTGAAAATATCTTCTCGTTCTTGCAATCTCGGTAGATCTAAAAAGAAAATTTCGTCAAATCGGCCTTTTCGAATAATTTCTAATGGTAATAAGTCAACATTATTAGCAGTCGCCACGACAAAAACTGGTTTTGTTTTTTCTGATAGCCAACTAATAAAAGTTGCTAAAACTCGGTTACTCGTACCACTGTCACTTTTACTATCATTAACGCTAAATGCTTTGTCAATTTCATCAATCCATAAAATACATGGTGATAACGTTTCAGCTAATTCAATCATTTGTCTAAGACGTGATTCCGATTCCCCAACGATACCACCGAACAATTTTCCAACGTCTAATTTTAGCAAAGGTAGTTGCCATTCAGTGGCAATGGCTTTTGAAGTCAGAGATTTTCCTGTTCCTTGAATACCTATAAGTAATAAACCGCGTGGTGTTGGTAATCCGTAATTTGATGCTTGAATTCCAAATGAGGTTTTTCGCTTCTTTAACCAATCTTTTAAATTTTCAACCCCACCAATTTTTTGTATATTTTCATCACTTGACCAATATTCAAGAATTTCAGTCTGACTAATAATTTGCTTCTTTTCACTTAATAAGATTGGAATACTATTCTCATCAATAGTTTTATAAGTAGCAATAATTTTTGATAAAACACGACGAATTCGTTCTAAAGACAATCCTTGGCATACACGTGTTAAATTTTCTAAAAGTTGAGGCTCCACTTTAATATTTAGAGATGTAATTAATCTATTTAATTCTTGACTAATTTCATTTTCAATTGGTAAATTAAAGTTAAGAACTGTTATTAAGTCTTGTAATTCTCTTGGTATATTCAGCTCTGAACCTATTATAATAATTGTTTTTGGTTGTAATTTTAAAATTCTACTGATATTCTTTAATTTACGAGAAATTGAAACATCGGTTAGAAATCTATTAAAATCCTTTAATAGAAACAAAGCAGGTGTTTCAGAAGTTAATCGTTCTACTAATTCAAGAGCTTGTAATGGATTACGTTTTCCGAACCCCTCGTTATTTGGATTATTTGTATATCCATCTACAAAATCCCAACTATAAATACTTCGATTTAAGTTTGTTTTAATATTTTTTCGGATCACATATTCAACGCGATCTTCTTCAATAGTATTTATATAAATAACGGGATAACGAGCTTTTAATAGAAGAGTTAATTCGTCATTAAAATTCATAAAATAATTACCTAAAAAATCAATTAATTAACTTACTATTATATTAATTTTAAATAAAAAATTATTTATTATTAGAGTAGATACAAATATCTTACTCTAATAATCAGTATGTTAATTTTGAATAGCTAATTGTTTACGTCCTTTTTGACGACGTTTACGAATTGTTTTACGACCTTGAGCAGTTGCCATTCGAGCACGGAACCCTGATAATTTTAAAATTGAAGCTCGGCTTTTATTTGATAAAGTACGTTTTGTCATAGATAAATTATTATTAATATTTTGTAGATAAATTAGTTTTATAGCATTGATGATCGAATTAAATCATAGATAACAAGATGTCGAGTTGTCTGACCAATTATTTGAAATAAATCATAAGCTTCTTCTTTATATTCGAACAACGGATTACGTTGACCATACCCACGCCACCCTACGGCATCACGTAAGAGTGCCATTTTTTGTAAATGTTCCTTCCAAACAATATCAATATAGATCAGAATTAAGGTACGTTCAAGAGCTCGAATAATACCAGGTTGTCGAACTTCTAATTCCAGAGATTTCGATTCATAACATAACCAGAATTCTTGGAATAAATAAGTTTCTAATTCAACAGGATCTAAGTTAGCATAATTCAAATCAAACTTTGAAAATAAATTCAAAACTAAATTAGTTCCGAATAAATTCTCTAAGAGCCTAATAGCAGCATCGTTTCTGAGATCTTTATTTCTGATTTCCGTTCCAATTTCTGAAATAACTTGTTCACCATAGGCTAATATTTTGTCGCGAACAGACTTACTTTCTAAGATTTGCCGTCTTTCATAATAAACTACATTCCGTTGCTTATTTAGAACGTCATCATAATCAAATAAGTATTTTCGAGCATCATATGCTTGTTCTTCAACTCGTTTTTGGGCTGAATCTAAACTTTTCGTTAATAGATCTGATTCCAAAGGATCATCATCGAGTAATTGATTTTGCATGAAATTTTGAATATTAGCCCCACCAAATCGACGTAGTAAATTATCATCTAAACTTAAAAAGAATCTTGATTTACCCGGGTCTCCTTGTCGTCCGCATCTTCCACGCAATTGATTATCAATACGTCGAGAATCATTTCTTTCTGTACCGATAACATATAATCCCCCTAAATTTTTAACAATTGAATTTTCAATTGCTTGATCTTTTTTTTCAAATTTTAATAACTGATTTACCAAAAATTTGATCGAACATTCATAATCATTTTTTGGAACTCTAATTTGATCACTTTCGTTTAAAATTCTTAAAATTTCAGTTTCAGACAATGAAAGAAATTCTTTATTATGAACAAGAGTTTCTAATACACTTAAAAACTTTTGAGAAGCTAGAGTTAATTCACTTAGTAATGGATGTAAATTTGTTTTATTTTCGGATTTAGTTTTATTTTTATAAGTAACTAAAACGTTATAAAGTTGTTTCCGAATTGTAAATTCACTATTTCCTCCTAAAATGATATCTGTACCCCGCCCAGCCATATTTGTTGCGATTGTAATACTACCCTTTTTTCCAGCTTGGGCAACAATTTCCGATTCTCGTCGAACATTTTCTGGTTTAGCGTTTAATAATTGGAATGATAACTGATATTCTTTTAATAGTTGAGCTAACATTTCTGATTTTTCAACTGTTGTTGTCCCAATTAAGATAGGTTGACCAAAGGTTGCAATATTCTTACATTCCTTTGCTATCGCATTCCATTTTGACAGTTGATCTTTATAAATAAAGTCAGGTAAATCATTACGTAGAACTGGTCGAGCTGTTGGAATTTCATCAACTGATAATTTATAAATTTTTTCAAATTCAAGCTCAGCTGTTTTACCTGTCCCAGTCATTCCTGACAATTTTGGATATAATAAAAAGAAATTTTGATATGTGATCGACGCTACTGTTTGAGTATTTTCTCTAATTGGAAGCCCTTCTTTAGCTTCTACGGCTTGATGCAAACCATCACTCCAGCGACGATCTGGCATAATTCGCCCAGTAAATTCATCGACAATTATTACCTGATTATTTTGAGCAATGTAGTTTACATTTCGGAAAAATAATGTTTTAGCTTTAAGCGCATTTATAATATATGGGATCCAAGGATCATTTAAATTATACAAATCTTCAACATTTAAAATGTTTTCAATTTGAGTAGTTCCTTGTTCTGTTAAAATAACATTTTTTTTCTTTTCATCAACTTTAAAATGAACATTAACTTCCAAATATTCAATAATTTCGGCAGCTACGATAAATTTATCGATGGATGTATCAACCGTATTAGAAATAATTAACGGTGTTTGAGCTTCATCGATTAAAATCGAATCTACTTCATCAACGATACAATAATTAAACGGACGTAGTACTACATCCTTTAAATTTAATGCCATGTTATCGCGAAGAAAATCAAACCCTAACTCACTATTTGTTACATATGTTATATCAGCATCATAATTTTGTTGGCGTTCTTGACCTGTCATATTTTCTTGAATTAGACCAGTATCTAATCCAAGAAAACGATAAATTTGTCCCATTGATACTTGATCTCGACTGGCTAAATAGTCATTTACAGTAACAATATGAACACCTTTTTCAGTTAACGCGTTCAAGTATGCAGGTAAAGTTGCTACTAAAGTTTTTCCTTCACCTGTACGCATTTCTGCTATTCGGCCCTCATTAAGAACTAATCCTCCAATTAGTTGAACATCAAAATGTCGTAATCCTAAAGTTCGAGAACTTGCCTCTCTCGTGATAGCAAACGATTCTGCAATAATTGATGTTAAATCTTGTTCAGTTTTATACTGAGTTTTTAACTGAAATGTTTTAGTCCTTAATTCAGAATCAGTTAATTCTTGCATTGTACTTTCCAATGCATTAATTTGATTAACTAAATCTTTATATTTATTTGCGATCGAATTCTGATTAAATAAATTTTTTAACATTTTGGAACCCAATAATTTTTTATTATGCAGATTCGGGGAAACTGTGAATCTAAATAGAGTAATAAAAGATTTTTATTTAATCAATAATATTAACTCGTTTGTGTGTTGCATCTTTATGATCAAATTTCACTGTTCCATCCACTAAAGCAAATAGTGTAAAATCTTTTCCACATCCAACATTAACACCTGGTTTAAATTTCATCCCACGTTGACGTACTAGAATATTACCAGCTTTAACAACTTGACCTCCAAATCTTTTTACTCCTAGTCGTTTTGCGTTAGAATCACGACCATTTTTTGTACTACCTGCACCTTTCTTATGAGCCATAAAATTAATCCTTAAGTATTTATTTTTTGTTATTTATTTTTTTAAACAATGCTAATGTCTTCAATTAAAACTCGTGTTAATTCTTGACGATGTCCTTGTTTTTTTCGAGTTTTCTTTTTTGGACGCATTTTATATACAATAGTTTTTCGACCACGTAAATGTTCTAAAACTTTTCCTTTAATTTTAACTTGGTCAAGATAAGGTTTTCCTACTAATAGTTCACCTTCGTTATTTAATAATAATACACGATTTAAGATAATTTCTTGTCCTAGCTTTGTCGGAATACGGTTTAGATCATAATATTTACCTGTTTCAACCCAAAATTGTCTTCCACTAATTTCAACGATTGCGTATTTCATAATTTAAATATTAGTATTATAATTCTAATTTACTTAAACTATTCAATTTTTGTCAAATTAATTATAACTATATAATTTTATTAGCCAGCAGTATTTTTTAAGGTCCATAATTCATTATAAAAGAATTCAAAAGCTTTAGAACGATAACATTCTGGATTTGTTATAATAGATAAAGTTCGAGTTATTTTAATATTTTCAATACTAACAATTTCAATTGTTTTTAATTCTATTTCTTTTTCAATTGCTGAAGATGAAACAAAAGCTGCACCTAAACCTAAGCTTACTGCTGTTTTAATAGCTTCAATTGAATTTAATTGCATGATAATATTAAATTGTTTTGTTTCAATATTATTCTGAATTAAAATATTATCAATAAATTTTCGTATGGTTGAATTTGGATTTAAGGTTATAAAGTTTAAATGATATAAATCATCTTTATTTATATATTTCTTTTTTTTCGTTGCAAATGGATGAGATTTTGGGATAATTAGTGTAAGTTCATCTTCAACAAAGTTTTCAATTTCTAAATATTTTTTCAATTCTTCAGGAACATCTCCACCAACTACTGCTATGTCTATGTCACGATTAACAACATTTTTAGCAATAAAACGGGTTGAATCTACTTGCACCTTTAAATTAATTTGAGGATAATGTTGAGCAAATAAAGCCAAAACACGAGGCATTAAATAGGTCCCGATCGTTTGACTAGCACCTACTGTAAGACTTCCACGATCTCCATTTTTCAAGTCATTCAAAGCTCTACAACTTTCTTCACATAAAGCTAATATGCGTTCGGAGTATTGAAGAAATAATTTCCCTCCTTCAGTCAAAGAAATTTTATTACTTTCTCTATTAATTAGTAAAATTCCTAATCGATTTTCTAAGATTTTTACTTGTTTGCTTAAAGAAGGTTGTGAAATAAAAAGTATTTCTGCAGCCCGTGTAAAACTATTTTCCGATGCAATTGCTTTTATAATACGTAATTGTTGTAAAGTAAAAGGAAGAGTCATTTGTTTATTTTAAAAGGTTTTATAACAAATAAAAATGAAGTAGAAATGTATATCTTTTTCTAAATTGCGGATGGAGAGACTCGAACTCTCAAAACAAAAGTTACTAGGACCTAAATCTAGCGCGTCTACCAATTCCGCCACACCCGCGATTTTATTAATTTGGTTTGAAGTTAAACGAGGAAGAATGAATCTTTAAGATTTCTTAAGATTTATTCTTCTTCATTTAAACTATAAATAAAACTAGTCGTTTGACCTCGTAAAACTGATTTAGCTAATGATAAAGCCTTTTGAGCTTCTTTATCAGCTTTCTTTTTCCAGTTAGCTTTACGAGCATTTTTTTTCGCCTTTGAAGTTCGTTTTTTAGGTACAGCCATAATTCTCTAACTTTAATTAAATTATAAAATCATTATAAAATAAAGTGAAGAGAAAAATCAAACATTTAATGCTTTTCTTATAACTGTTAAGTTATTCGTCGATTAACGTGAAAGACGTTGAATTTGTTGAAGAGCTAAACGACCAATATTAAATAAGGCCCAAGATGCTGCAACTAGTAAAGGTGCCGCAATTACAAGTAAACGAGTATCCATAATTGATAATCCTTTATATATAAATCTTATAAATTTAAATACAGAAACTGATATTAATAAATATTATTATAATTAATAAACATAAAATTTAAAACTATTTTAAAAATTTTCTTCGATTTTAGTATTTATCCTGTTGTTTATTATTAAACTAATAATAGACGTTTTAACTTAGTACAGTAAATTACAATATTTATTGAATATACCTAATAAACTGAATAATAGAAGTATGTCACATTTTACTAACATGAAAACTCGTTTTCAAAATTTGTTTTACTTAGAAAAAGCATTAAATCGCTTAGATATTAATTATGAGCGTGAAGTACAAGTTATTGAAGGAACAGAATCTGAAGAAAACAAAATGAATTTAGTAATCGGTCAACCCAATGGTTATGATATTAAGTTCTGCTGGAATGGACAAGAGTATGAATTAGTAGTTGATGTAAGCTATTGGAAACAACCATATCCAATTGAAAGTTTCATTGATAAAATTGGCCAACAGTATGCCGGAGAGGCAATTATTGGTGAAAGTCAAAGAATCGGATTCCAACCAGTGAAATACCAACAAAACGAAGATGGTTCAAATACGTTAGTTTTAGAACGCTGGAATGGTAATAATTTTTAATTTTTTAACTAAAAAATTTGCTAGCTAATATCAAATAAAAATTTTCAACTAATTCTTGATCTTATAAATAAAATCGAGAATTAGTTGAAAAACCTTATTTTTTGTATTTAATTAATATTATGTCTCTGTTTGATCAACAATAATACATTCAGTTGTTAAAATCATACTAGCAATAGAAGCAGCATTCTGTATCCCTGAACGGGTTACCTTTGCAGGATCTACAATCCCTGCTTCATACATATCAACAAATGTATTAGTTGCAGCATTGTACCCAAATTCAAAATCTTGTTGTTGGACTTGTTCCACAATCACCGGACCATTAATACCAGCATTTTCAGCAATTCTTTTTAATGGTGCAAGAATGGCTCTTGCAATAATTATTGCTCCCACAAGTTCATCTTCTTTCAGATTATTTTTTGACCATGTAAGTACATTTTCTGATAAATGTGCTAGAGTAGCTCCACCACCCGGAACAATTCCTTCTTCAACAGCGGCACGAGTTGCATTAATTGCATCTTCAAGACGTAGCTTTTTATCTTTCATTTCTGTTTCCGTAACAGCTCCAACTTTGATTACGGCAATACCTCCAGAAAGTTTTGCAATTCTATCTTGTAATTTTTCTTTTTCGTATCCCGTATCAACAACATTAATTTGCTTTCGTAATTGTTCACATCGAATCTGAATTTCTTTTTCATTTCCATCTGTAATAATGGTAGTAGTTTCTTTACTAACTACTACTCTTCGAGCTTGACCTAGTAAATCTAATTGAATATTTTCTAAACTTAGACCTGCATCTTGAGTAATTACTGTTCCACCTGTTAAAATCGCCATATCTTCCAACATTAATTTACGTTGTTCACCAAACCCAGGCGCACGAATAGCAACAACATTTACGATACCTCGTAATTTATTTAAAATTAATGTTGCTAATGCTTCTTTTTCTACATTTTCAGCAATAAGAAGAAGTGGACGTTTTGTTTTTGTAACTAATTCTAAGATTGGTAGTAAATCTTGTTGAACTAAAGTGATTTTTTTATCAGTTAATAAGATAAGTGGATTATCGTACGATACTTCCATTTTATCAGTGTTAGTAATAAAATATGGAGAAATAAATCCTTTTTCGATTTTCATCCCTTCTGTTATTTCTAATTCTGTAGTAATACCTTTTCCTTCTTCCAAAGAAATAACACCATCTTTTCCAACTTTTGCTAATGCATCAGCAATTAATGATCCAATTACTTCATCATTTCCAGCTGAAATAGCTGCTACTTGTTTAATTGATTCAATATCTTCTACAGGTTGAGCAAATTCGTTAATTTGGGTTACTAAATACTGTGCTGCCTTCTCCATTCCTAATTTAATTGATATAGGATTTGCACCTGCAGCCACATTTTTTAACCCTTCTTTTACCATTGCATATGCTAGAACAGTAGCAGTAGTCGTACCATCACCTGCAACATCATTTGTTTTTGCGGCTGCTTGTCGTATTAATGAAACCCCAGTATTTTCAATATGGTCATCTAAACTGATTTCTTTTGCAATCGTTACTCCATCATTTACAATTTGTGGAGATCCATAAGCTTTTTCTAGTACTACATTTCGTCCTTTTGGACCTAATGTTACAGAAACAGCTTCAACCATAATTTCCATACCTCGTTCTAAGGCGCGTCTAGCATTATCTTGATATAAAATCTTTTTAGCCATAAATTAATTTTTTTTGATGATTTTTAAAATGTTCGTGAATAAAAATTGTTGTAACTACTACTTTATTGTAAAGAGCAAAATTATGGCAAGCTTAATAACAAAAATGATAAAAACTTTTTATAAAAGGTTTACTAAATTTAAGGTTTCTGAGTAAAATAAAACTATCATATAAGTAATATAGTTTGGGCTTGTAGCTCAGTGGACTAGAGCACGTGGCTACGAACTACGGTGTCAGGGGTTCGAATCCCTTCTTGCCCAATAATCTCAATATTAAGATCAACAGACTTAATTAAATTTCGCAAATTGTTTGATCTTTTAACTATATTACTATTTTGGGGTGTCGCCAAGCGGTAAGGCTGTGGACTTTGACTCCGCCATTCGTAGGTTCGAATCCTGCCACCCCAGTTATTTCAACATGAGCAATGCCTAATCAAACTCGTGAATGTTACAAAAACTATAATAAAGAATCTTTTTTATTAGAGAAAAGAATAAATTTATGGAAGCGAATATACAATTTATAAAAGGACTCGATGAGAAAGTTTTACCAGATGTTCGTTTGACTCGATCACGTGATGGTAGTACTGGAACAGCTACGTTTCGATTTAAAAATCCGAACATACTTGATAAAAGTTCTGCAAAAGAAGGGGAAATTACTGGTATGTATTTAGTGGATGAAGAAGGAACACTCGAAACACGAGATGTTAATGCTCGATTTGTAAACGGAAAACCAGAAGCTATTGAATCCATTTACATAATGAAAAGTCCTGAGGCATGGGATAGATTTATGCGTTTTATGGAACGGTATGGAGAAAGTAATGGTTTAGTTTTCACTAAGGCAAATTAAATATAAAAATTCATAGTAATTTTAAAGATGCTTATATCATTAAATTGGATTAACGAATTATTAGAAATTGAAAATATTAATTTAAATGAGTTAATAGAAAAGTTAACTCTTGGCGGATTTGAGGTTGAAGACAATTTTGAGTTATTAATTGGTAGTAATAAAGAAACAATTTTAGAAATTTCTGCGACGGCAAATAGAGCTGATAGTATATCAGCCAAAGGAATCGCAAAAGAAATTGGATCCCTGATTGATAAAAAAGCGTTTCAGAATCAATATGTTAAAAATACTTCTGAATTAGAAGATGTATTGCAACAGTCATTATCAAATAATGAGATTCTTGATAAACAATATTGTTCCTCGTTTATTGCAATCACGGTTGAAAATTTTATTGATATAACCGTACCTGAATGGTTGAAGCAAAAACTTATTAGTTCTGGAGTAGAACCGGTTAATAGTTTAGTCGATTTTCAAAACTATATTTTATTGGAAATGGGTTATCCTTTTGAATTTTATGATCTAGATAAAATTCGTAATGATTTAAATGAGTCAGAATTTGAACTAAAATTAACAAAAGCGGGTACTGATAAATCATTAATTGGTACCAATGATTCGGAATATAAATTAGAAACTGATACATTGGTTGTTAAAGCTAATGAATTACTTTTAAGTGTAGCGGGACTTATACCAAATCAAAAATACGCAATAGATCAAACTACAAAATCATTATTGATTGAAGGAGCAATTTTTAATTCTAAAAAAATTCGACAAACATCTAGAAAACTAGGTTTAAGAACAGATCGTTCAGCTCGATATGAAAAAAGTTTAAATAACCATAGTTTTAATGAAAGTTTAGTGCGTTTATTAAATTTATTAAGGATTAATAATTCACAAATTATTTACAAAACTACTGCTTGCGCTCAAATAATTAATGAACCAATTAAGTCTATTCCGTTAATTTATCAAAATATTCTTGAAATATTAGGACCAACCATTAAAAATGGAAAAGAAACGCAAATAACAACGGACCAAATTTCACGTTATCTTGATCGATTAGATTTTAATTTTAGTTTTGAACCGACAACAGCGAAATGGGATGTCATAGTTCCAAGTTCGCGGATTGATGACATTATACGAGAAATTGATTTGATAGAAGAAATTGGGCGTTTACACGGATTTAATAATTTCGTTAGTTATTTACCAAATATTTCAAATATTGGAGCCGAAGATTTTAGTTATCAAACTCGTAAAAAATTAACAACATGTTTTTTAAGTGAAGGGTTAAACGAATTAATGCAATACTCTTTAGTAAAAGAAACTGCAAATAATACCCAAACGGTAAAACTTGTTAATCCTTTAATTTCTGATTGTTCTACGTTACGAACAAGTTTATTACCAGCTATCATAGAAACAATCGAGAAAAATGTAAAACAAGGAAATAGAAATATTGAAGGGTTTGAATTTGGACACGTTTTTTCAACCACAGCACCTAATGTTTATAACGAAAAGGAATATGTTGGTGGAAATTTTGGAAGTTTTGAAACGAAAATGAGTTGGTCTGAAAATTCTAAAAATTTATCGTGGTTTGAAGCTAAAGGGAAACTAGAAGATATTTTCAAAAAATTAAATATTCCAATTTATTGGAAAAAGACTATTCCTGAGACTTATGATAGTATCTTACATCCATATCGTACTGCACAATTCAATTTGTTATCAGGCCAATTTTTTGGTATCTTTGGACAAATTCATCCTGTTCTAGCAAAAAATTTTAATATTAGTACAGAAACTTACTTATTTGAATTTGATTTTGAAATGTTAAAAAATCAATTAAAAAATAATTTATTGCCTTTATACAAAACATATTCTTTGTACCCAAAAATTGTAAAAGATTTGTCATTCATCGTCGATCAAAAATATTCATTTAAAGATATAGAACAATCTATTAGAAAAACAGGGACTGAGGTTTTAATTCAGTTAGATTTATTAGATGAATATAAAGGTGAATCGATTCCAACAAATTGCACAAGTTTATGTATTCAATTAACATTTCAGTCCAAAGAACAGACTTTACGAACTGAAGAAATTGAAACTACTATTGAATCCATTCAATCGACTTTGGTTCAAGAATATAACATTATTCAAAGGATATAAATTAGTTTCGATAATTCTATAAAATTTTATAGAATTATCCACCTCCAACAATTGTAACAACTTCAATTTTATCATTATCCGAAATCATTATTTGATTCCAGTCTTTTTTAGTTGAAATAAAAGAATTATATTCTACGACTAATAAGGAAAGATTATAATCAAAATAAGAAAGCAAATCTAAAAGACTAAAATTATCGTTCGTAGAATATTTTTGACCATTTAAATAAAATGTTTTCATGTCAGTAAAGAATAAATATATTGATTTTTTTCTAGTTTTAATTACAAAAATAGTAACTTTTGCCATTATTTTCAAACACCAACTTATATTACAAAACTATAAGTGAAATTTTTAGTTAAGTTAAGTTTTCTGAAATTAAAATAAACTAGACTTTAATAATTCAAACCTGTTATTATCTTAAAGTAAATACGTATATTTTGGCGGGCGTGGCCAAGTGGTTAAGGCAGTGGGTTGTGGTTCCACCATTCGCCGGTTCAAATCCGGTCGTTCGCCCTATTTAGATGTTTTGCAATTAAGACTAAGAAAATTATTCCAAAGTAAAGTTTATTATGTCACGTTATCGTGGACCTCGATTAAGAATTACCCGACGTTTAGGTACGTTACCTGGACTAACACAAAAAGTTTCGAAGAAAAAAGATAGACCAGGCCAACATGGTAAAGGTAGTGACGGTAAGGGTAAAAAAGTTACAGAATATGGATTACGACTAGAAGAAAAACAAAAGTTAAAATTTAACTACGGTATAACTGAAAGTCAATTATTCCGTTATGTAAAAGAAGCTCGTCGTCGTAAAGGGGTTACAGGTTTAATCTTACTACAATTACTAGAAATGCGATTAGATACTATTTGTTTCACTCTAGGGTTTGCTCCTACTATGGCTAGTGCTCGACAATTAGTAACTCATGGTCATATTACTGTAAATGGTGAAGTTTTAAATATTCCAAGTTTTCAGTGTAGAATTGATGATGTAATTGGTATTAAACCTAAATCAAGTTCAAAAAACATTGTTGAAGAGAATTTGAAAACAACTAGATTTATTGATACTCCTTCACATTTAAATTTTGATAAAACAAAAATGGAAGCAAAAGTTTTAAACTATTGTAGTCGCGAAGACATTTTATTAGAATTAGATGAATTACTTGTAATTGAGTATTATTCTAGACGTTAATTTAAATCTTTTCTTAAATTTTTGAATTCAAAAGGATAAATTAAAAGATTTTATTAATAATACGATTAATAAATAATATAAAGACTATGTTAAAATTAAGATTAAAACGAATAGGACGAAAGCGTCAACCTTCATACAGATTAGTTGTCATGACTGCTGAAACTAGAAGAAATGGGCGAGCAATTGAAGAAGTTGGATATTATAGTCCAATTACGAAAGAATCTCATTTTGAGGCCGAAAAAATAACGCGCTGGTTAAAGAATGGTGCTCAACCGACTGAAACGGTTACAAATTTACTAAAAAAAGCTAAAATTATTGAAAGTTAAATTAAAAATCGTTCAAATCAAAATGTGTTTTAGTTTTGCGAGAAATAAAAATGGTTTCTCGCAAGACTAAAATCTTAATATTTTATTGTTCACCTGTAGTATTAGCTGCCTGTAGTAACTCTTGCATTACTAATTTTAATTCTTCTAATTTACTTGTTACTGTTTCAAAATTCTCTGCTTCAAGTTCTGCTTTAATACTTTCAATTAATTTTGTTGTTTCTTCTTGTTTCTCAGAAGAAATTGTATCTTTAACTGCTAATAATTGTTTGTTTGCTTCATAGCATAAGGCTTCAGCATTATTTTTTAAATCAATATTTTTTCTTTTTTCTTGATCCGTATTTGCAAATTCTTCAGCCGATTTAACCATTTCCTCAACTTCACTTTCTGTCAGAGTTGATGCACCTTGAATTGTTACAGATTGTTCTACTCCAGTTTCAACTTCTCTTGCTTTAACAGAAAGAAGACCATCTACATCAATATCAAATGTAACTTCAATTTGTGGAACACCGCGACTAGCATTTGGAATACCATCTAATCGGAAGTTACCTAAGCTCTTATTATCAGTAACTAATTCTCGTTCACCTTGTAAAACATGAATTTCTACATTTGTTTGATTATCTACAGCCGTTGAGAACATTTCTGATTTTTTAGTTGGAATTGTAGTATTTCGTGCAATAATTTTTGTCATTACACCACCTAATGTTTCTACCCCTAATGATAATGGAGTCACATCTAATAATAAAATATCAGTAATTTCACCAGCAAGAATACCTGCTTGAATTGCTGCTCCAACGGCAACTACTTCATCTGGATTTACAGTTTGATTTGGTTTTTTACCAGTTATTGATTCAACAAGATTTTGGATTGCCGGAATACGAGTTGAACCTCCAACAAGAACAATTTCATCAATACTTGATTTATCCAGTTTTGCATCACTTAATGCTTTTTCAACGGGAATACGGCATCGATCGATTAAAGATTTACATAATTCTTCAAATTTTTCTCGAGTTAATTCTTTTTCAATGTGTTTTGGACCTGTTTTATCAGCAGTAATAAATGGTAAAGAAATTGTCGTTGTATCAATTGTTGACAATTCCATTTTTGCTTTCTCCGCTGCTTCTGTTAATCTTTGTAAAGCTTGAATATCTTTTAATAAATCAATATTTTCTGCATCCTTAAAGTCTTTTACAAGCCAATTTACTAACGCTTTATCGAAATCATCACCACCCAGATTTGTATCACCAGCTGTTGATAATACTTCAAAAATACCGTCTCCAACTTCTAAAACGGAAACATCAAAAGTACCACCACCTAAATCAAAAACTAAAATAGTTTCATTTTCTTTTTGATCTAATCCATAAGCTAGAGATGCAGCTGTCGGTTCATTGATAATTCTTAATACTTCAATTCCAGCGATTTTTCCTGCATCGATTGTTGCTTGTCGTTGTGAATCATTAAAATAAGCTGGAACTGTAATAACGGCTTGAGTTACTTCTTGACCTAAATATTTACTTGCATCATTAACTAATTTTCGTAAAACTTGAGCTGAAATTTCTTCAGGGCTAAAATCTTTATTTAAAGATGAACATTTAAGTTTTATGTTACCATTTTTGTCTTTATCAACTGTATATGGTAATTCTTTTGCAGTATCTGAAATCTCTTCAACCTTTGAGCCAATAAAACGTTTAACAGAAAAGAAAGTATTTTCTGGATTAATAACCGCTTGTCGTTTTGCAATTTGACCTACTAAAAGCTCTTCTTTTTTTGTATAAGCCACAATTGATGGTGTTGTTCTTAAACCTTCTGCATTTGTAATTACACTAGGTTTTCCACCTTCAATGGCTGCTACTACTGAATTCGTAGTTCCTAAATCAATACCTACAACTTTTCCCATAGAACCTCTTTTTGAATTATTATTATTTGTATTAATCATACTTTACTTTATTCTCATAAAGAGAACTATAGTGACCGAAAATTTATTTAGGTTTTAATAAAATTGTTTATGTAACCTATCTAGACAAAAGATGGTAAGTTAACTAACTTATTATTATTAATTTAACAATTTTGATTGTTTTATTTATTAAACGTACAAATGAATTATAAGAGTTAATATATCTATAAAATTGGAGAAATATTGTGTCTTTAGGTCTATTAGGCAACAAAATTGGTATGACTCAAATTTTTGATGAAACAGGTAACATTATTCCAGTTACTGTTTTAAAGATTGGTCCTTGTGTAATCACACAAGTAAAAACTATTTTAAATGATGGTTATAATGCAATTCAAATTGGATATGGAAACGTTTCAAACAAATCCTTAACACAAGCTGAATTAGGGCATTTACAAAAATCAAACATTCAACCTTTAAAATATCTTAAAGAATTTCGAGTTAATAATCCGGAAGAGTTTGAAGTTGGGCAAATACTAAATGTGGAAGCTTTTACTTCTGGCCAACTCGTTAATATAACAGGAAAAAGCTCTGGAAAAGGTTTTTCAGGTCTTCAAAAACGCCATAATTTTGCACGGGGTCCGATGACTCATGGTTCAAAAAACCATAGATTACCTGGTTCCATTGGTATGGGTACAGACCCAGGTCGTGTATTACCTGGAAAAAAAATGGCAGGTCAGTTAGGTAACAAAATCACGAACATTAAAAAACTAAAAATTATTCAAGTAAATACAGAAGAAAATATTTTAGTAGTAAAAGGTTCAGTTCCAGGAAAACCTGGAAATTTATTAAGTATTGTTGCTTCAACATAAATTGATCTATTTTATCAAAAACGAATACAGTAAAATAAATTATGACTGTTCAAAAATTTGTAACTTATAATGTACTGGACACTAATGGCCAGACATTAAATGATGAGCAAAAGTTAGAATTAAACATTCTTGAAACGTCTGGAAACTATTTAATTCATAAAGACATTACAAGACAACAAATTCAGCAAAAACAAGGAACGGTTTCAACAAAAACTCGAAGTGAAGTTCGAGGTGGTGGTCGTAAACCGTGGCGTCAAAAAGGGACTGGTCGAGCACGAGCAGGTTCAAATAGATCACCATTATGGAAAGGTGGTGGTGTTATCTTCGGCCCAAAACCAAAAACAATTTCAAAAAAATTAAATAAGAAAGAAAGACAATTATCATTACAAACACTACTTTATAACAAACGAAATATTATTTCTGTTATAGATAATCTAGAAAATACATTTGAAACTCCAAAAACAAAAGCATTTATAGATTTTTGTGGTAAGTGTGATATTGATTTAAATCAAAAAGTGCTTATAATCGTTTCGCAAAAAACTAATGGTTTAAAATTATCGACGAGAAATGTTAAAAATGTTGAATTAATTTCCGCGTCAAATTTAAATACCCTAAGTTTGGTAAAAGCAAAACAAATTTTATTAACGCCACTAGCAGTAAATGAAATAAAGGAGACTTATTGTGGTTGATTCTTCATATTTTAACCGTAGTAGTGCTGATAATATAAAGTATCCACTTATTACCGATAAAGCTACAAGACTATTAGAAAATAATCAGTATAGTTTTATTGTAAATCCTCACTCAGATAAAATTACAATCAAAGCAGCTATTGAATATTTATTCAATGTAAAAGTGATAAAAGTTAATACTTGTCATCTTCCTAAGAAAAAAAGACGAGTAGGAAAATATGTTGGTTGGAAATCGCATTATAAAAAAGCTATTGTAACTTTATCAGAGGGTGATACAATAAACTTATTTGCAGAAAATTAAAAACTATAACAATTAAAAGTTTATGAGTATTCGCCTTTATAAGTCATATACACCAGGAACGAGAAACCGTGCACTTTCATCATTTGATGAAATTACAACAGCCACACCTGAGAAAAAATTAATTCGAGCTAATCATCGAAAAAAGGGAAGAAATAACCGCGGGGTTATTACTATTCGTCATCGTGGTGGTGGTCATAAGAAAAAATATCGATTAATTGATTTTCGACGTAATAAACATAATATTGAAGCAAGCATAGCTTCTATTGAATATGATCCAAATCGTAATGCGCGAATAGCCTTATTGCATTATGAAGATGGAGAAAAACGTTATATTTTGCATCCCAATACATTAAATGTAGGTGATTCAGTAGTTTCGGGTACAGAAGTTCCATTCGCAATTGGGAATTGTTTACCCTTGGAGCAAATTCCACTGGGAACATCAATTCATAATATTGAATTAATTCCAAATCGTGGTGGACAAATCGTACGTGCTGCTGGTACTTCAGCCAAAATTCTTGCTAAAGAAGGTGATTACGTTACATTAAGATTACCATCAAAAGAAGTTCGATTAATCCGAAAAGAATGTTTTGCAACGATCGGTGAGATTAGTTTTAACGATGCTTTTTTAGTTCGAAGTGGTAAAGCAGGTCGTACTCGTTGGTTAGGTAAACGACCTACAGTTCGTGGTTCAGTAATGAACCCATGCGATCACCCACATGGTGGTGGTGAAGGTCGAGCTCCAATTGGTCGTAGTCGCCCATTAACTCCATGGGGTAAGCCAGCACTAGGTATTAAAACTCGTAAAAATAAAAAAGCTAGTAGTTCATACATTATCCGTCGTAGATAATAAATAGTCTATTAGTAAGAAAATAAAAATTCATAGAATTACTTATATATGCCAAGATCACTGAAAAAAGGCCCCTTCGTTGCATATCATTTATTAAAAAAGATTGATAACATGAATGCCAGTGGCAAAAAAAGTACTATTGTGACATGGTCACGTAGTTCAACTATTTTACCTAATATGGTTGGCCATACAATTGCTGTTTATAATGGGAAACAACATGTTCCTATCTTTATTTCCGATCAATTAGTTGGTCATAAATTAGGTGAATTTGTTTCTACTCGAACATTTAGATCTCATATCAAAGCAGATAAAAAAACAAAACGTTAATTATATTAAATATGCCAAGGCTTTTAAAACATCCTAGATGTAAAGATTTTTTTCGTGCCTCTCGAAATCCAATGATTCTAGAATCTGTTACATTGAGTGCAAAGAATAGTAATTTATTATCTGGAAATGTAACAAAAATCTTGAAAAGTCTAAGAAAACGTTCATTCTATAAAGCAATTGAGATTGTTTCCGATATTGGAAATTTAACAGAGCAAAATGAAATTTTACAAATATTGTATTCTGCTACGGTTTACACTGAAAATAATCATTATGCAAATCTTTTGAAGTTATGGATTGATGATATCTATATTAAAAAAATTCCAAATTCTAATAAATTTATTACGCAAGACTCATTTAATATAACTTATCAATATAACGTTATCATTAAGTTAGGGTTCGAATATAAAGAACCACCAATAAAAAAAGAGCCATTGTGGTAGCTAAAACTAAAACAATGATTTTTCAAAATAAAAACATTTTTATTTTGTTAAAACTGTTTCGTAATCAAATGATTATTTTGGAAAAAAATTAAAAAACAAAGTAAACAGAAACTAGAAAAAATATTTTATGGCTAATACTCAATCAGTAAAAGCGGTAGCAAAATATATTCGTATGTCGCCACATAAAGTACGACGTGTTTTAAATCAAATTCGTGGACGTTCATATCAAGAAGCCTTAATGATATTAGAATTTCTACCTTATGGGGCAGGCGGACCAGTATGGCAAGTCGTACATTCTGCTGCAGCTAATGCACAAAATAATTATGATTTAGATAAAAAAAAATTAGTTATTGCTGAAGTATACGCTGACGAAGGACCTAAATTAAAAAGAATTAGACCTCGGGCTCAAGGCCGAGCTTATGCTATTTTAAAGCCGACATGTCACATTACTGTAGTCGTTAAATCTACGGATTAGACAATATTATAAAACCGTATTTTAATTAAAAGGATTAATCTTGTGGGTCAAAAAACACATCCATTAGGGTTTCGATTAGGCGTAACTCAAGAACATAAATCATCATGGTATGCTAAATTTAATCAATATTCTAATTTATTAGAAGAAGATGACAAAATTCGAACACATTTAGCTAAATTAACAAAATCAGCAAGTATTTCAAATATTAAAATCAACCGTAATGGTTTAAATGATCAAATTGAATTAAATATCGAAACAGGGCGTCCTGGAGCGTTAGTTGGTAACAATGGTTTAGGTATTGAAACTTTATTGAAAAATATAAAAAAGATATTACCAGAAAACCGACAAGTTACACTTAATATTTTAGAAGTAGAAAAAGTAAATTTAAACGCTTCTTTAATTGGTGACTTAGTAGTAAAACAACTAGAAGATCGTGTAGCTTTTCGTAGAGCAATTCGTGAAGCAATGCAGTGTGCTCAAGAAGATAATGTTAGTGGTATTAAAATTCAAGTATCTGGTCGATTAAACGGTGCTGAAATTGCTCGTAGTGAGTGGATCAGAGAAGGTAGGGTACCATTACAAACATTAAGAGCAGATATTGATTACGCTACAAAAGAAGCTAATACGATTTATGGTGTTTTAGGTATTAAAGTCTGGTTATTTAAGAATGAAATTTTGAAAAAATAACCTATTTTATTTGCTCAAACAAATTTATATATTAATTATATTAAGTTACTATGTTAAGCCCAAAAAGAACAAAATATAGAAAATTTCATCGTGGACGAATGCGAGGAAAAGCAACACGAGGGAACGAAATTTCTTTTGGAGATTTTGCTCTTCAAGCATTAGAACCAACTTGGATTACATCACGTCAAATCGAGGCGGCTCGTCGTACAATTACCCGCTACACAAAACGTGGAGCATCTTTATGGATTCGTATTTTTCCAGATAAAACCGTAACAGCCCGTGCTGCAGAATCACGTATGGGTTCAGGTAAAGGTGCTGTAGATTACTGGGTAGCAACTGTGAAACCTGGTACAATTATCTTTGAAATGGCTTCTGTTCCTGAAGAGATTGCACGTGCCGCTTTCAAATTGGCTTCGTACAAATTACCGATCAAAACAAAATTTATTATTAGAGACAATATTGAATAAATTATGAGTCTACCTCAATTTACTGATGTTACATCACTTTCAAATAATGAAATATCTGAAGCAATTATTCGAACAGAAAAAGAGTTATTTACTTTAAGGTTTAAAAAAGCAACTCGACAACCTTTTAAACCACATGAAATTAAACATGCAAAACGTCGTTTAGCTCATTTAAAAACTCTTTTAACATTAAGATTAGATCTAATAGAAAAAAAAGAAACTAATATTGTATCTGAACTAGTTAAGAAGAATAATTATTGAAATAAATAAATTAAAACGATGATTAAGGAGTTTTAAATGCCAGTAAAAGAAAAAATTGGTATTGTGGTAAGTGACAAAATGGATAAAACCGTTGTTATTAAAGTGGAAAACCGTTATCCTCACCCAATTTACGGTAAAACCGTTGTAAAAACAAGAAAATATTTAGTTCATGATGAAAATAGTGAATGTAATATTGGTGATCAAATTTTAGTTCAAGAGTGTCGACCATTAAGTCGACGAAAACGCTGGACATTAGCCAAAGTACTTTCGAAATCATCTTTAATTAGTTAAGATTAAATTTTTATGATCTATCCGCAAACTATGTTAACAGTAGCTGATAATACTGGAGCACGAAAACTTATGTGTATTCGCGTATTAGGTGGAAATCGAAAATATGCTAAAGTTGGTGACACAATCATTGGTGTAGTTAAAGAAGCTTTACCAAATATGCCAATCAAACGTTCAGATGTTGTACGAGCTGTTATTGTCAGAACTTGTAAGACAATTCGGCGTCAAGATGGAATGTTTATTCGATTTGATGATAATGCTGCTGTAATTGTAAATTTAGATAATAATCCACGAGGAACACGAGTATTTGGTCCAGTAGCTCGTGAGATTCGAGATAAAAACTTTTCAAAAATTGTTTCACTAGCACCGGAGGTTTTATAAATGAGTATAAAACAAAAAATGCATGTCCGAATAGGTGATAACGTAACAGTTATCTCTGGTTCTGATAAAAGTAAAACTGGTGAAGTTATAAAAATATACCCAAATACAGGCAAAATTGTAGTTAAAGGTGTAAACTTTAAATTTAAGCATGTAAAACCGAATAAAGATAATGAAGTCGGAGAAATTAAACAGTTTGAAGCTTCAATTCATCATTCAAATGTAAAATTAAATTCAAAAGAGTCTTAATAATTTAACGATATGCGTAACCCTCACTCACGAGAAGAAAAAGCTGAAATAAATCGTCTATTAGATGATATCAAAAAAGAATATGAAGAAGGTATACGACCGGCTTTAAGTATTAATAATCCAACAATGTTTGGAAATCCTCATAAAATTCCAAGATTGAAAAAAATTCAAATAAATCGTGGATTAGGTTTAGCAGCTCAGAATACAAATATTTTAAAAAAGAGTATTGAAGAATTTACAAAAATTACAGGCCAAAAGCCTATTATCACGAAATCAAAAAAAGCGATTGCAGGTTTTAAAATTCGTGAAGATATGGAATTAGGTTTAACTGTAACATTACGTGGTCAAAAAATGTATGCATTTTTAACCAAATTAATCTTCTTTACATTTGCTCAAATTCGAGATTTTCGAGGTTTATCTGTAAGAAGTTTTGATAAAGCTGGAAATTATACATTTGGTTTAAAAGAACAATTAATTTTTCCAGAGATTAATTATGAAGATGTAGATCAACCACAAGGTTTTACAATTACTCTTGTAATGTCATCGCCATCAACAAACGGTACTACGTTTAATAATGTATTAAATGGTATGGTACTTTTAAAATTCTTAAGATTCCCATTAAATGATTCAGGTTATTACGAAAAATATGACTCTCTAGAGGAAATCAGCCAAGTATGGGATCGTAAGAAACATTTACGTAGAAAGCGTTGGTCACAAGAATAAAGTACATATCTATAAAGATTTAGAAAATAGGATCGGATATTAAAGGATAAAGTTATGGTTACAGATACTATTTCAGATATGTTAACACGAATTAGAAATGCAAATATGGTAAAACACCAAATTGTGCAAATTCCTGTTACAAAAATGTCTTTAGCAATTGCATCTATTCTTAAAGAAGAAGGATATATTGAAGACTTTGAACAATATGAAGAAGGTAAAAATAAATATTTACTTATATCTTTAAAGTATAAAGGTAAATCTCGCGAACCGGTTATTACGACAATTAAACGTGTCAGTAAGCCAGGGTTACGTGTTTATAGTGGTTCAAAAAACTTACCACAAGTGTTAGGAGATTTAGGAATAGCCGTTGTTTCAACATCACGTGGTGTTATGACAAACCTAAAAGCTAAAGAGCTTGGTATTGGCGGCGAAATTTTATGTTATATTTGGTAATCGGAGTTATTCTATGTCACGTATTGGAAAACTACCAATTCAAATACCCGAAAACGTTGAGATTTCATGCGATGGTCCTGAAATTACAGTGAAAGGTAAATTCGGAACATTACAAGATACTGTGCCTGAAATTTTAAAGGTTGAACAAAACGAAGGTATTTTAGTTGTAGGTTTAGAAAAAGAAACACGAAATGGTCGTGCTTTACATGGTCTATATAGAACACTAATAAACAATATGGTAATTGGTGTTTCTGAAAAATTTACAATCACGCTTAATTTACAAGGTGTTGGATATCGTGGGGCAATTCAAGGTACGTCTCTTGTATTGAATCTCGGTTACAGTCACCAAGTCATTATTGATATTCCAGAGGGAATTTCAGTAGAAGTTGTTCAAAATACGAAACTAAATTTAAGTGGATGTGATAAAGCTGCTTTAGGTTTATTTGCTGCTAAGATTCGTTCATGGCGACCACCTGAACCGTATAAAGGAAAAGGCATTATTTATGAAGGAGAAGTTGTTAAACGAAAAGCTGGTAAATCTGGTAAATAACAATACATAAATTCTCAAAACGTCTTATATAAATTGAATACAGAAAAAAAACAAAAATATGAAATTTTCACCGAGAGTTTTATTGAGACTTAAAAATAAAAATAAAAGACTAAGACCCGATAAATATAAACGGTTAAAGCGTGAAGGTTTAAGAGGTTCTGTAAAAGGAACAGTAGAGCGTCCAAGATTGTCAGTATATCGGTCTAATGAAAATATTTATGCGCAAATAATTGACGATACTACTGCTAATACATTAGTTTCATGTTCTACTTTGGATCGTGATATTCGATTAGATGTAAAAAATGGTCGAACATGTGATGCGTCACGATTAATGGGACAAAAATTAGCTAAACTTAGTCTTAAACAAAATATTACTAAAATTGTATTCGATCGTGGTCCGTACCTGTACCATGGAAGAGTTAAAGCTTTGGCAGATGGAGCACGTGCCGGTGGTTTACAATTTTAATAGATAACTTTTAAAATATAAGTATAATAAATTCTTATGAGTACCGATTTAACACAAGTTAATAAATTAAAAAAAAATCCACGACGAAACGAAAGAAATAATGAGCCAAAACTTGTTGAACGACTAATAAAAATTGGTCGTGTATCAAAAGTTACGAAAGGTGGGAAAAAGTTAAGTTTTCGTGCTATTGTTGTTGTTGGCGATGAAAATGGACAAGTAGGAGTTGGGGTCGCAAAAGCAGATGATGTTGTAAATGCTTTTAAAAAAGCAAAAACAGATGCCCGAAAGAATTTAATTCAAGTTCCAATCACGAAATCATTAAGTATCCCACATAAAGTAAATGGTAACTTCGGTGCTTGTAATATTATTATGAGACCTTCTATTGAAGGTTCTGGTGTAATTGCTGGAGGTGCAGTTCGTACTGTATTAGAAGTTGCTGGTATCAAAAATGTTATTGCAAAACAACTGGGATCTGATAATTTATTGAACAATGCGCGTGCGTCTATTAATGCACTAGCAAACTTAACAACAAAAGCTCAAGTATCAAAAAAACGAGATTTAAACTTAGTTTAGAATTACCATTTTGAAGCTTTTATGTAAAAAATAGAGAAATAAAAATGAAAGAAACAAGTGACAATAATGTTTTATTGAAACGTCTTTTATTAAGTTTAGGAATATTAATATTTATCCGATTAGGTACCTTTTTACCAGTTCCCGGGATTGATCACGGATATCTTGCTTTTTATATTCAAAGACATTCAGTAACACGAAGTTTAGTGAGTACATTTTCAGGTAATGATACCTTTGTAATCGGATTATTTACCTTAAATATATTTCCTTATATTAATGCTTCCATTTTAATGCAATTACTTGTAACTATTTTTCCAAGTTTGTCAAAATTACAAAAAGAAGGATCAAGTGAAGGTAAGCGAAAAATTAATCAAATAACTCGCTTAATTACATTAATATGGGCCATTATTCAAAGCGCTGGTATTGCTTTTTATTTAAAACGTGCTCTTTTTAATTGGACTCCCATTTTAGCTTTTGAAATCATTATTTGGTTGACAACTGGTGCAATGATCGTTTTATGGCTAAGTGAACTTATTACGGAGCATGGTTTAGGTAATGGCGCTTCATTATTAATTTATACAAATATTGTTTCAAGTCTTCCAAATTTAATAAAGAAATTAATCACTGAAAATAGTGAAAGTTTAAATTTGGCATCCTGGCTTTTAATAGGAATATTATTTTTCGTAGCAATTTATGGTATTGTTCTGCTCCAAGAAGGTGCACGTATCGTACCCTTAATTTCTTCTAAACAATTAGGACAGAAGGCACCAACTTTTTCAGCCTTACCAGAAAATAATTATATTCCGTTACGGTTTAATCAGGCTGGAGTTATGCCAATTATTTTGACAACTGCGGTACTAGTAATTCCAAATTATGTCAGTAGTCTAGGGTTGTTGCCTATCTTGACTCTTCCAGCAATATTAAAATCATCAAAAATAATTTATTGGATTAGTTATTTTACATTAATTCTTTTGTTTAGTTCTTTTTACTCAACAATCGTATTAAATCCGAAAGATGTTTCAGATGAATTACAAAAAATGGCTGTAAGCATTCCAGGAGTTCGACCAGGTGTAGAAACAACATTTTATTTAAAACAAGTAATGAAACGGGTAACCTTATTAGGTGCCGTTATGTTAGCAATTCTTGCAACTTTACCCAATATTATTGAAGCTATACTACCAGTTTCTAGTTTTAATGGATTAGGAACAACATCTTTATTAATTTTAGTAGGTGTAGTCCTTGATTTATCTAGAGAAATACGAAGTATATTCTTATCTAATATTTACAGTGATATGTTTGATTAAAATATTAAAAATAATTATTAAATAATATTCAACTATGAAAGTTCGTCCTTCAGTAAAAAAAATGTGTGATAAATGTCGTATTATTAAACGACATGGAAAAATTATGGTAATTTGTGAAAATGCCAAACATAAACAACGTCAAGGTTAATAACTTAAAGGAGTTAGGCAAGTGGTAAGATTACTAGGTACAGATTTACCAAGAAATAAAAGAATTGAATATGCTCTTACTTATATTCACGGAATTGGATTAACATCAGCAAAATTAATTGTTAAAAATGCAAAAATTGATTCACAAACACGAACAGATGATTTAACCAATGAAGAAACGATTGCATTACGTGATGAATTAGAAGCTATTGATTTAAAACTTGAAGGTGATTTAAGACGATTTAATGGTTTAAATATCAAACGATTAAACGAAATAAATTGTCACCGAGGCAAAAGACATAGAAATAGTTTACCTGTTCGAGGTCAACGTACTCGTACAAATGCAAGATCACGACGCGGATCGAAAAAAACTGTAACAGGTAAAAAGAAATAATTAAATTAATTTAAATTTTTATTTAATATGGCACAAAAACTACGAAAAACAGGGCCGAAAAAAACTAAAAATAATGTTACATCAGGAATTGTACATATTCAATCAACATTTAATAATACTATTGTAACAATTACGAATCTAACAGGCGATACTATTGCTTGGGCTTCTGCAGGAAGTACAGGCTTTAAAGGAGCTCGAAAAGGAACACCTTTTGCAGCTCAAACGGCTGCAGAGAAAGCTTCGTTAGATGCGCTAAGTTCTGGATTAAAAAGTGTTGAAATTTTAGTTAAAGGTCAAGGATCTGGTCGGGAAACAGCAATTCGAGCAATCCAAGGAGCGGGCTTTGAAATCAATGCAATTCAAGATATAACGCCTGTACCACATAACGGATGTCGTCCACCAAAACCACGTCGAGTTTAATTTAATACTTTAAAAATGAATTTAAAATATGATAAATCCTTATATTAAATGTTTACGATCAGAAAACAAAGAATCAGGAGCTACATACGGACAATTTTTAATTAACTCTTTGCGTGCAGGGCAAGGTATAACCATTGGAAATCTTTTAAGAAGAACATTATTAGGCGATTTAGGAGGGACAAGTATTACAGCGGTTCGTATTGCAGGAATTCGAGATGAATTTTCAGTAATTACTGGGGTTCGTGAAGATATACTTGAAATATTATTAAATTTGAAAGGTGTAGTTTTAAAAAGTAAAACTAGTGAACCTCAATTTGGACGTCTCAAAGTTCAAGGGCCTGCTGTTATAACGGCTGATTTAATCCAATTACCTTCCGAAATGGAATTAGTTAATCCTAATCATTATATTGCAACAATTTCAACTTCAAATCTACTTGAAATTGAATTTAAATTTGAATATGGGAAAGGTTATAAATTAGCAGGACAAACTTTTAATGATAACGCAGAAGATTTCTTGCAAATGGATGCCATCTTTATGCCGGTTCAAAAAGTTGATTTCAAAATTGAAAATGTTTATGACAATTCAAATGATATTACTGAACGCTTAGTACTTGATATTTGGACAAACGGGAGTATTACACCGGAAGAAGCTATTTCTGAAGCATCACAATTTATTATAGATTTTTTCCAATCTATTATTGAAAATAAAACTGATAATGAGATTAATGAATTACCAAGTGAAACTTTAGTAACGCCATTGGACCCTCATACAAATATTGCAATTGAAGAATTACAATTATCAGTCCGTGCTTACAATTGTTTAAAACGTGCTCAAATAAACACTATAGGGGATTTATTAGAATATTCTCCAGAAAAATTGCAAGAACTTAAAAATTTTGGACGAAAATCAGCGGATGAAGTTTTTATGACTCTAAAAAATAAATTAGGGATAGTCTTAAAATAGCGATTTTTATTTTTTAATTAATTATATAATTTATGAACGATACATTTATTCCAAGTTCTGATTATGGTACAAAAAAATGGTACATCATTGATGCTGCCGAAAAACCATTAGGTCGTGTTTCGACAATAATTGCTGCTGTATTACAAGGAAAACACAAAGTAGATTATCATCCTGCTATGGATACAGGAGATTACGTAATTGTAATAAATGCAGAAGCAATGCATTTAGACTCATGGGCGATAGGTCATCCCAAATATAGAGTTTATAATCCCGGACGACCAGGAAGTTCTTTAAAAATATTTTTTGAAAAAATTCCTAAACGAATAGTAGAAAGTGCTGTTAAAAATATGTTACCTAATGGTTTAAAACAAAATTTTTATAAGCGATTACGAGTTTATAGTGGTTCAGAACATCCACATTTAGCTCAAAATCCTATACCATTAGAATGGAATTAAAAATAAAATAAATATAAGTTTATGGACTCTAAAATCGAATTAGTATTTAAAAAAGATAAACTTGGTATTGGAAGAAGAAAACAAGCTGTTGCTCGTGTTTTTCTTCAACCTGGTAATGGAAAAGTAATCATTAATAATGTTCCTGGCGAAAAATACTTACAATATAACACTTCTTATTTAGATAATATCTGGGCTCCCTTACGAGCTTTAAGTCTAGAAAACCAATATGATATTATCGCAATTGTTAAGGGTGGAGGATTAACTGGTCAAGCCGATTCCATTAAATTAGGAGTTGCTAGATTATTATGTAAAATAGACAGTCAGAATCGAGTTTCTTTAAAGCCTTATGGATTTTTAACTAGAGATGCTCGTATTAAAGAACGTAAAAAATACGGTTTACGCAAAGCAAGAAAAGCACCACAATATTCAAAACGTTAATAAAATTAGAAATAAGATATGCCAAGATCTGAAATACATCCTAATTGGTTTCCAGAGGCTCCTGTTTTTTATGATGGGAAACTGATTTGTTATACCGGCTCAACAAAGCCAGAACTAAATGTAGATGTTTGGCTTCCAAACCATCCATTTTATACAGATTCACAAACGATCATCGATACAGAAGGTCGTGTAGAACGATTTATGAAAAAATATGGATTAAACTCAACGGAAGAGTAAAATACTGTATATTGAATACCTTATATATTTATATCATACTTTTTAAAACAAATGCCTACTATTCAACAATTAGTTCGTTCACGACGAATACAAATAAAAAAGAAAACTAAATCACCAGCTTTAGTTGATTGTCCACAAAGACGTGGAGTATGTACACGGGTTTATACAACGACACCTAAAAAACCAAATTCTGCAATTAGAAAAGTTGCGCGGGTACGTTTAACATCAGGGTTTGAAGTAACTGCTTACATTCCAGGAATTGGTCATAATTTACAAGAACATTCGGTAGTTTTAATTCGTGGCGGACGAGTTAAAGATTTACCTGGGGTTCGATACCATATTATCCGTGGAGCTTTAGATAGTGGTGGAGTTAAAGATAGAACTCAACGACGTTCAAAATATGGCGTTAAAAAACCTAAAGGATAAAATGAAATCCTTTATTTTACTTTTGTAAGTAAAAGCAAATTAAAACACGAAAAAATTTCAAAAATAAAATATATTAATCTAAAAACGTTCGCATATGTCTCGTCGTAATATATCGAAAAAAAGATTTCCTGATCCGGATCCTACTTATAATAGCTACTTAGTTAGTTTATTAACAAAACGAATTTTAAAATCAGGTAAACAAACAATCGCAGAAAACATCGTTAATGGAGCTTTTGAAATTATAAAAGCAAAAACTAAAGAAGATCCATTAATGGTTTTTGAAAAAGCAATCAAAAATGCCAGTCCAGTTGTTGAAGTAAAAGCACGTCGAATTGGGGGTTCAACATACCAAGTACCAATTGAGGTAACTGCATACCGAGCAACTAATCTATCGTTAAGATGGATTATCCAATATTCTCGACAACGTGTTGGACGCACTATGGCAATAAAATTAGCAAGTGAAATAATTGACACAGCAAATGATATAGGTAATACTATAAAGAAAAAAGAAGAAACACATCGAATGGCAGAAGCTAATAAAGCTTTTGCACACTTCAGATATTAGACTCTCTTCTATCTCGCTAAAAGCTTTATATATTTAAACATAGGAAAACTTTCAGGAAAATTTAAAATGGCACGTGAAAAATTTGAACGTACAAAACCGCATGTTAACATTGGTACTATTGGTCACGTAGATCATGGTAAAACTACATTAACAGCTGCAATTACAGCTACATTAGCATTAGACGGTAATGCTTCTGCTAAAGCTTATGCAGATATTGATGGAGCGCCAGAAGAACGTGCACGTGGTATTACAATTAATACAGCTCACGTAGAATATGAAACACAAAACCGTCACTATGCTCACGTAGATTGTCCAGGTCACGCGGATTATGTGAAAAACATGATTACAGGTGCTGCGCAAATGGATGGTGCGATCCTAGTAGTATCTGCTGCGGATGGTCCAATGCCACAAACACGAGAGCATATCTTATTATCAAAACAAGTTGGTGTACCTGATATTGTTGTATTCTTAAATAAAGAAGATCAAGTAGATGATCTTGAATTATTAGAATTAGTAGAATTAGAAGTTCGTGAATTATTATCAGCATACGACTTCCCAGGAGATGATATTCCAATTTGTCCTGGTTCAGCGTTACAAGCAATTGAAGCGATTACTTCAAACCCATCAACAAAACGTGGTGATAATCCATGGGTAGATAAAATCTATGCATTAATGGATTCTGTTGATGAGTATATTCCAACTCCAGAACGAGATGTTGAAAAAACATTCTTAATGGCTATTGAAGATGTATTCTCAATTACTGGTCGAGGTACAGTAGCTACTGGTCGTATCGAACGTGGTATCGTAAAAGTGGGTGATAACGTTGAAATCGTTGGTATTGGTGAAACACAAACAACAACGATTACTGGTATCGAAATGTTCCAAAAAACATTAGAGGAAGGTTTTGCAGGTGATAACGTTGGTATTTTATTACGTGGTGTTACACGTGAAGATATCGAACGAGGTATGGTATTATCAAAACCAGGTACAATTACTCCTCATACTAATTTCGAATCAGAAGTTTATGTTTTAACAAAAGAAGAAGGTGGTCGTCACACACCATTCTTTACAGGCTACCGTCCTCAATTCTACGTTCGAACAACTGATGTAACAGGTTCAATTATCCAATTTACTGCTGATGATGGTTCAGTTGTAGAAATGGTTATGCCTGGTGATCGTATTAAAATGACGGCTGAATTAATTTATCCAGTAGCGATCGAAGATGGTATGCGATTTGCTATTCGTGAAGGTGGACGAACTATTGGAGCAGGTGTAGTTTCTAAAATCGTTAAATAAATAAATAAATTTATGGTAACAAAAACCAATGAAAAAATTCGTGTTCGATTAGAATCTTTCAATCATGAACTTTTAATGGCTTCATGTCGTAAGATTTTAAATCTAACACAAAATATTGAGTTAGATAATGTTGGTGTCGTAGCACTTCCAACGGATAAACGCATTTATTGTGTTTTAAGATCTCCTCACGTAGATAAAGATTCTCGAGAACATTTTGAATTACGAGTTCACAAACGAGTTATAGAAATTTATCATGATTCAACTGTAGATATTTTCAATTTATTATCAGAATCAGATTTACCATCAGGTGTCTTATACCGAATCTGTTTATCTTAATGACGCTTTTTTAAGTTGATAAATAATTATATTTATTCAATTGAATAAATATAATTATTTATGATAATGAATAAAAACGTATAAAACATCAAAAATATTTTATAGAACTTGTAAATTTTCAACAGTTTATTATTTTTTCAAGTTGCATTATTTAACCATAGTAAAAATAGAAATCTATAAATATAGTAATTCTATCTGAGATTTTTAAATAAAAATGCTTATAATACATATAAGAATATAAGATGATGTTCTAAGTTAACGTAATAAAACATAAAAAAATAATTTAAAGTGCCCCTTATTCATAAAAAGTATTTTCCAATTAATTGAATTAATCTTTAGAATTGAATGGGGACGGAGGGACTTGAACCCTCACGCACTATCACTAGGCAACGGATTTTAAGTCCGTCGTGTCTACCAATTCCACCACGTCCCCTGTGTTATATAATAATAATATATGAAATAACGCAAAAAGGCAAGAGTATAGCAACAATTTTAAAGGCGGCACCCAGATTCGAACTGGGGATAGAGGATTTGCAATCCACTGCCTTACCACTTGGCCATACCGCCGTTTCGTATATAAAGTATATAATATATAACTTAAAAATAAATAACAATACCCATAAAAAATTGTATTAAATTATCATCTGACTTATTGTGAATAGAAGTTTATGTCTAGGTATTAAGGTAATACAAAATGTTTGAGAAATTTACTGAAGGTGCGATTAAAGTTATAATGCTTTCTCAAGAAGAAGCTCGAAGAATGGGTCATAATTTTGTCGGTACTGAGCAACTTTTTTTAGGAGTAGTAGGACAACGACAAGGACTAGGAGCTAAAGCTCTACGTTCGTTAGGTGTAACTTTAAAAAAAGCTCGAAAAGAAGTTGAAAATTACATTGGACGTGGTACTGGATTTGTTGCTTCAGAAATTCCTTTCACTCCTCGTGCAAAACGAGTTTTAGAAATGGCAGTTCAAGAAGGAAAAGATATAGGTCAAAATTATGTAGGTACTGAGCACATTTTATTAGCGCTTATTGCTGAAGAAGATGGTGTAGCAATACGTACAATTGAAAAGTTAGGTGTTGATATAACACAATTACGTAATAAAACTTTAGGACTTATTAAAGAAAATCAAGAAGAACTATTACGTCCATTAACAGAATCAGAAAAACGTATTTTAGATCGTGAAGGTGATGTTAGTACGACACCAACTTTAGATGAATATACAGATAATATTACGAAAGAAGCTGTAGAAGGTCGATTAGATCCTGTAATTGGTCGTGATAAAGAAATCTTTGAAGTTATTAAAGTATTAGCACGACGTAGTAAAAATAATCCTGTACTTATCGGTGAACCTGGTGTAGGTAAAACAGCTGTAGCAGAAGGTCTTGCTCAATTAATTCTAACTCAAGATATTCCAAATTTCTTAGAAGGAAATGTAATTATGTCTTTAGATTTAGGATCTTTACTTGCTGGTACAAAATATCGTGGGGAATTTGAAGAAAGATTAAAACGTATTGTTGAAGAAGCACAATTAGATTCAACGATTATTTTAGTTATTGATGAAATTCATACATTAGTTGGAGCAGGGGCTGCCGAAGGCGCTGTAGATGCAGCTAATATTTTAAAACCAGCTTTAGCACGAGGCAAATTTAGATGTATTGGTGCTACAACTATGGAAGAGTATCGTAAATACATCGAACGTGACGCAGCTTTAGAACGTCGATTCCAACCTGTACAAGTAAAAGAACCAAGTGTCGGTGTTACCATTGATATTTTACGTGGTTTACGTGCAAAATTTGAACGTCATCACAGTCTAAGCTACCACGATAAAGCGATTGAACAAGCTGCTATTCTTGCAGATAAATTTATTGCTGATCGTTACTTGCCAGATAAAGCAATTGACGTATTAGATGAAGCAGGATCACGTGTACGTTTAGAGAATAAAAGATTACCTGAAGGTATTTTACTATTATTAAATGAGCTTCAAGAAACTTTAAGTGAAAAAGATATTTGTGTTCGAGAACAAGATTATGATACTGCTTCTCAACTTCTAGATTACGAAATGGAAGTAAGAATTCAAATTCAAATCATGAAACAAGCTTTACAAATTAACGAAAAAGCAGGACTTAAACGTATTCATGTTGACATGGTAATGGAAGAAGATATTTCTGAAGTAATTGCAGGATGGACAGGAATTCCAATGACTAAAATTTCTGAGACAGAATCGAAGAAATTGTTAAATATGGAAGAAACATTACACGAAAGACTAATTGGTCAACATCAAGCTATTGTTTCAGTTTCAAAGGCTATTCGAAGAGCTCGTGTAGGTTTACGTAATCCAGATCGACCAATTGCTAGTTTCATTTTTGCTGGACCGACAGGTGTAGGAAAAACTGAATTAACAAAAGCATTAGCTTCATATATGTTTGGTAGTGAAGATGTAATGGTTCGATTAGATATGTCTGAATATATGGAAAAACATACCGTTGCTAAATTAATTGGTTCACCTCCTGGTTATGTTGGTTACAGTGAAGGAGGACAGTTAACTGAAGCTGTTCGAAGTAAGCCATATACTGTAGTATTATTTGATGAGGTTGAAAAAGCACATCCAGATGTTTTTAATTTATTATTACAAATTCTAGACGATGGACGTTTAACGGATTCAAAAGGTCGAACAATTGATTTCAAAAATACTTTAATTATTATGACTTCAAATGTTGGAGCTAAAATTATTGAAAAAGAAAGTGGAATTCAAGCTCGTAAACCAAATAAAAGTAGTTTAGATATTAATTCTGATTTCTTATCTTCAGCGTCAGACCCAGTTATAGATCCGAATGTTTTTAAACGAATTTCTTTCTTAGTAAATGAAGAATTGAAAAAATATTTCCGACCAGAATTTTTAAATAGGTTAGATGAAATTATTGTGTTTAGTCATTTGACAAGACAAGATGTTAAACAAATCTCTGAGATTATGATTAAACAATTACAAGACCGAATGAAGGAAAAAGAAATTGAATTAGAAGTTCGAAATGGTGTTAAAGATATTTTAGTAGAACAAGGATTCGATCCAATTTATGGTGCACGTCCTTTACGTCGAGCAGTAATGCGATTATTAGAAGATAATTTAGCACAAGAGTTTTTAGCAAAACCTTTATATCCTAAGACAAAACTTATCATTGATGCAGATATCGAAGATAATATTATTGTAAATATTGATTATAGTCATGTAGATCCAAAACTACGAACAGAAGAAGGATCGATTGAAATGATTGATAAAAAATAAACAAAAAAAATTATTTAAACTATTTGAGACTTATT
>Ga0206682_10000483_pt1 | contig 43298 bp, 39 predicted proteins | sample M240m12015metaG_FD_155444 | JGI IMG/M metagenome (GOLD analysis project Ga0206682, IMG submission 155444) | Ammonia-oxidizing marine archaeal communities from Monterey Bay, California, United States - M2 40m 12015 | ecosystem: Environmental > Aquatic > Marine > Intertidal zone | place: USA... | reverse complement strand
TGACATTTCTATCCCATTTGCCAGTAATTTACCAAATGGTTCGAAGGTTCAAGGATTTGCGAACCTCAGAGTTCAGATTCGTGATGACGACATCCCTAAACTGCTAAACATGTTTGCTAACAGCGCTCCTCTACTTGACCGTGAACGCTTGATTAAGGTGCTACAGCATGAATTGAATACTAGAGTGATTGCACCTGCATTATCACAATGCCAATCAGGCGAAGACCTGAGAAAACCGGACTTCCAAGAACAATTTGAAATGCGTGCAGAAGTTGAAATGCGTTCAACATTATCGACTCTTGGATTTACATTCCTCAAGGCATTTGTAGCAACAAATTCGACCGATAGTGAAAAGATCGCTCAACTGAGATCTGAACTTTCTACTGCAACTCAAACTGAAGGAGCACATGCAGAGGCATTAATGGAAAGAATTGCAATTAGAGAATCTGCAACTCTTCGACGTATTGAATGCGAAGTTAATGTCGCTAAAGCACAGGCAGCTGGAAAGGTTTCAGTAGAACTGGAAAGTGAACTCAAAGAATTACGTAAGCAAGAAGCCCAATGGGAAGCTGAACTCAAGAGAGACCAAGGTCGTTCAGAACTGAAGATGAAAGAAGCGAGTCATAAAACCGACCAGGCAATGGCACTTTTCGAACAGGTCCAAGCCAAAAAGCGCGCTAGAATCGAACAGCAACATGAGCATCAAAATCAACGCATGGATAAACAAAACGACTTGCAAGTGAAAATGATGGAAATGGCAGCACAAAATGGTGCGTTAACCCCAGATGTCATGCAGGAATTTTTGAAACAACAAACTGCACAAAAAGCAGTCGATGGCAGCGGTGGAGATATTCCATCAACCAATCAACAAAGTAGTGCAAATCCTGTTTGCCCTTCATGTGGTAATGCAGTTCAGGCTGGCTGGAATGCATGTCCAAATTGCGGCAATTCACTTTGAACACACCCTACTATTCTTAATCGAAAAGAATCTAGGTCATTATCATGGCAATAGAACTTGGTTCTAGACCTTGGAAACTGTGGAGGAGCCATTTGAAAAACCAAAATACACTTTTTGGTTACCGATTACCTATTGCACTTTTCGCTTCGATAATACTTGGAGCGGGGCTGGGTTATCTTGCAATTAACAGATTTTCCAATTGGCGCGACTGGCAAGCATTTGACCCAAATACATCATTTGATACTGCTATTCCGGTAATTCCATGGATGATTTTACCATATTATACGCTATATTTCTATTATCCAATGGCAGCCATGCTAGGAATGAAAAATGACCAAACAAAACGAGAATGTATTCTATTCCATCAAATTCTTTTGATTCTAACTTGGTTAATTTGGATGATTTTCATATTCCTACCGGCCAAGGTTGACCTCCGTGGTTCAATCGATTATGATGAACTAGGTATTTGGTCGGGTCTTTTTGAATCTCTTCATTCGGTTGATACACCATGGAATGCATGGCCTTCACTTCATATCGTTCAGAGTTTGCTGAGCGTATTAATTGTCCAAAGATGGTACGTCGGACAATCAAACAAACACAACATCTCGCTGGTCATATTATGGATTTGCTGGTCACTACTAGCCATATCTGTCATGACTACTAAGCAACACTTTGTATGGGATACAGTAACTGCAATCATAATATCGTTGGCTGCTTGGAAATATTGGTTTTTACCAATTCTAGAGCGCTCAAACGATGAAGAAATGATTGCTGAGTTTGAAGCAATTATTAATGATTAGCCGAATACAAAACTGACTACATCTGGATTGGTCAAGTAGATGGTCAAACTGACACCAGCCATAATCATCATCCAAGAACCAACTAATTTTATCATTCCTGTTGACCTTCTGAGGAAATTGATCATCACTTGCCTACCAAGTCCAACAAGTAAGGTCACAATAATCATTAGAACTAACAAACCAACCATTAGACCTCCTATTCCCAGTGCAGTTGCTGTAGAACCTAATGTCCCCAGATACAGAACGAAGGGCAAAACTGCTGCTGCTGTACAATCGATTGATGCGGCAGCATAACCAATACCATAGAGGTACATATTTCTCTTTGGAGTGAAGATATCATCATCCTCAGTCGTACTGTACTTGTCGACAAATTTCTGAACAAAGCCCATCAAATGAGAAGTGATTCCAAGCAACATTATAGAACCCAGAACAACAAGGAGAATTGCGATTCCTATTGCTATGTAGTGCACTAAACCTGACTTTTCAAAAGCCTCTCCCATAACCATTGCCACTATTCCAATCAGCAAGAAAAATGTCCACATACCTAATCCTGAGAGAGAACCAATTACAACTGGACTAGGCATTTTAGTCTTCAGTTTACCAGCCTCAATCAATTCATCCTCGCGAGCGCCCAGTGACAAATAATAGGAAATGAATCCTGGTAGAACTGGGAAAGCACAGGGTGAGAAGTAGACAAGTATTGAGAGAATTAATCCTAAAACAAAAATCGCAACATAAGAAGTTGAAGGCTCTTCCCAAGCAATTCTAAGATCGATTGTATCTTCCATTTCTCCACTTAAAGCTGTTTCAACTACCGAATCAAAAGATTCCCATCCATCAGTTGGAGTTCCCGTAGATTGTCTTGCGATGATGTAACCTTCCTCATCTAAAACCATTACAACTGGAATTTGGCCAGTGCCCGCTGTGGTAAACAATCTAACAGGGTCAGTTGTAGAACCATCTTCAAGTATTGCTGAATTTGTTGTGCCGATACCTGTTGCGTAAAATGGAACATGATATGCACCTGAAGATTCGTTAAGATAATCCAAACCTTCAGTATACCAAGAACCATAGGCAAAAACTTTCAGTGTCTTGTTAGAATTATTTGCTAATTCTTGCCAAGAGTCTAAATTATCTTCTAGGTGTTGTTGTACTTTGTGACAACTACCACAATCTCGAGCCATAAAATCTAAGATTATTATATCACCAATATGTTCATCGAGACTGAACCATCCAGTTTCATTAGCCAAAGGTGATTCGTAGTCAGTTCTATTCAATGATTCAAAAACGATATTTGGAACAGGAGCAGGGTCTGCATCTGATTGAAAAATCTCATCCATACTATCAAACATTGACAATGCTGCAAATGAGATTGTTACGAACATCAGTGCAGCGATTCCAAACGCTTTCCATGTTTCAGAACGCTTGAAAACCCCAAAATCAACTTGTGATAATAGGCGCATAACACATCGTATTGCTTGATGTTATTCAATTTGTCCATCTATTGACTTTGTCTAATCAATGCACCAATCGGTTTAAAAGAGGTATTGTTGAGCCAAATCTATGCGCTTAACGAGATTCGGTATCTTAGGCTTCTTCATGATGATTTTGATTGCTAGTCAATCACCTGCAATAGATGCATCATCAACCGGTAAACATAACAGTAGTAGCGGTTGCAGTTGTCACTATAACTCAGATGCACTACCTGGAATCAATCATAATTTCCCTGTCGCTTATCATGCAGGTCAAACTTATTCTATCAGCATGAGCCTATCTGCAGGTTCGAGTGGTGGCTTTTCCGTTTCTGTAGACAAAGGCTCTTTCAGCAATGCAGGAACTGGTGTTTCGGTTAGTGGTGCAAGTGTCACACACACCTCAAGTGGCTCTACGTCATGGACTTTTGACTGGGTAGCACCTACCGTAAATTCAGGAACTGTGACTGTAAGTATGGCTGGATTGATGGCTAACTCGAATGGTGCAAACTCCGGTGATGCATGGAGTACTGACACTCACTCTATCACTGAAAATGTCCCTAAAAACTATGCGCCAGTTGCATCAAATTTGGCACTTAACCCCAGTTCAAATGCCGAATCTAATTCAGATATCAGTGTGACCTACACTTACTCTGATGCAGACGGCGATGCAGAATCAGGAACTCAAATCAATTGGCTAAAAGATGGAAATATTGTATCCACCTATTCTGGATTAACTACCTTGCCAAGTTCTGCTACTTCTGTTGGAGAAGTTTGGAAAGTTACAATCAAGCCTAAAGATGGTACAGATTTTGGAATATTAGTTGAATCGGATATAGTTAATATCACTAATCCAGTTGAAACTGACACGGATGGGGACGGTTATGGCGACTCTATCGATGAATTTCCAAATGACCCCAATGAATGGGTAGATACCGATGGTGATGGTGTTGGAGACAATGCTGATGCATTTGATGACGATCCAACTGAAACCGTAGATTCTGATGGCGATGGAACTGGAGACAACAGTGATGCCTTCCCTGATGATGCTACTGAAACTGTTGATTCTGATGGCGATGGAACTGGAAATAATGCTGACGCATTCCCTAACGACGCTTCTGAAACTGTCGACACTGATGGTGATGGAACTGGAGATAATGCTGATGCATTCGATGATGATCCAACTGAAACTGTCGACACTGATGGTGATGGAACTGGAGATAACGCTGATGCATTCGATGATGACCCAACTGAAACTGTAGATACTGATGGCGATGGCGTTGGAGATAATGCTGATGAATTTGATAATGACCCAACAGAAACTGTCGACACTGATGGTGATGGAACTGGAGATAACAGTGATGCATTCCCAGATGATAGCAGCGAATCTTCGGATACTGACTCTGATGGGGTTGGCGATAATGCTGATGCATTCCCATCCGATAATTCGGAAACTGTCGATACTGATGGCGATGGAACTGGCGACAACTCAGACTTAGATGATGACGATGATGGAACTAGTGACGTGAATGATGCATTCCCGCTGGACTCAAGTGAAACCGCTGACTCAGACCTCGATGGGATTGGAGATAACGCAGACGATGATGATGACGCAGATGGAATACTAGACACTGATGATGCAAGTCACCCAAGTAACGCCGGTAAGTTGGATACTGATGGTGATGATATCATTGATGAAGTCGACCCTGATGATGATGGTGATGATGTCATTGACACAGTAGATGCTTTCCCTAAAGATAAGAATGAATCAATGGACTCTGATGAAGATGGAGTTGGAAATAATGCTGATGCATTTGATAACGACCCGACGGAAACTGTCGACTCTGATGGAGATATGGTTGGAGATAACTCCGACCTCTACCCAGATGACCCAAGTGAATCCGCTGATACCGATGGTGACGGAGTGGGCGATAATGCTGATGCTTTCCCTAACGATGCTTCTGAAACTAAAGATTCTGATGGCGATGGTGTTGGAGACATAGAGCAACAAGCTTCCGAAGACAAAGCGAAAAGGAATAAAATAATCATAATTGTTGCTCTAGTGCTAATCTCTGGAGCGGTAGCTACAGTCTTGTTCATGCGAAATGGAAGAGATGAAACCGTGAAGGACTTCTCCGCTAGCCAAGAACTCGACAGTATGAATCCTGTTATGCAAACACCTAGTGTCACTCAACAACCAACTATGGAACAAACTATTGTCCAACAGCAGCCTGTTGTCCAGCAGCCTGTGGCTGAACCAACTGTACTGCAACAATGGACAGATGAGTCTGGATATACTTGGAGAAGTATGAGCGATGGCAGCATGGCTTGGTGGACTGGCACAGAGTGGCAGAAGCGCTGATTAGATAATAGGTTGATTTCTCAACCATTCCAAATCTGAAATGTATAGTTGACGAATGTCATCTAGACCCAAAACTAGCATTGCTAATCTTTCAAGACCCATACCCCAAGCTAAAACAGGGCTAGTGATCCCTAGAGGTTCAGTAACTTCAGGACGGAAGATTCCTGCTCCACCTAGTTCTAACCACTTACCACGCCACTTAACCTCTATTTCCAAACTTGGCTCAGTGTATGGGAAATAAGCAGGTCTTACCCTAACTTCAGGATAACCCATCTTATGATAAAAAGTCTTCAAAGTAGTTACTAACATCTGTAAGTTAGCACCTTCCTCCATTATTATTCCTTCAATTTGATGGAATTCCGGAAGGTGAGTTCTATCGATTGCTTCCTTCCTAAAAACGCGGTCAACCGTAAACATTCGACATGGCTTTGCAGGATTATCTGCTAAATACTGAATTGTGTTGACAGTTGTATGTGTTCGTAATAGGCCTTTTTGTGAAGTATCTTTAGAGAAGTTACCGCCCCAACCAACTGACCCAGTATCACCACCATGCTTGTGAATGTCTGACCATAATTGCATAACGTCATCAGGCAATTCCATCTTTGATGGATTGTCTAGATAGAACGTATCCTGCATTTCTCTTGCTGGATGATCTTGAGGGATAAATAACGCATCCATATTCCAACCTGCAGTTTGAACATAATCTTCAACAAGTTCTGAAAAGCCCATCTCCAAGAAAATATTACGAATTCTTTCAATCAATGCTTGCATTGGATGACTTCTTCCTGTACGTGGTGTGGCAGATTCTAAGGTGACATCAAAAGAGCGAAATTCTGCGTCTCTCCAGTTTTCACTTTGAAGTAATTCAGGGGTTATTTCAGTAATCGTTTCTTTTTCTACCAATAAACTAGAATCCACTGAGAATCCAAGTTCAGTAATTTTCCATGTCCGAGTGGTTGATTCTTGATTTTCAATGAAACCCTTCCTTCCCATAAAATGTTCAACCATTTCAGAATCCAAATTTTCTATTAAATCCGGTAAACTGGTTAGAAAACCTGTTCTTTGAGAAATAATATGTTCCACCTCTGAACTATTCTCTGATACAAATTTACCACCATTTAATTGGACACCTATTCTCTTGAGCAAACCAACACCTGGACCTGCTTCATGCCTCTCAAACGATTGTTGTAAAGAAGCCATGTCCGCATTATCAGTACTAGATATCCAAGACCATAACCTCGATTCAAGTAATCCGTTTTCTAAAGCAGAAACTCCTTGTGAGGAAAGTTTGACGAGAGTTTCAACATTCTCTTCCACTTCAACAAGACCCGTATTAGACAAACCCAATCCAGCGCCAACTGCTACTGCTTGATCATTCCAATCACACGCCGATAATATCTCTTGTAATGACCAGTCTTTGGAAGATTCAGACTGCATTATTTTCAGCATTCGACGCTCCGGATTGAGCAATTTAGAGGCGTCCATGAACCTTCGAGAAAGAATCTATCTTTCAAATCTATGCTTTAATATTGAATTAAAAATCTATTTGTGAGGGATTATTCTTCTTCCAATTCCCATAATAAAACTGAACATTCTGGGCAGGTGAAAGATGCAGGCCTTGGACCGTCTCTGACTACTACATTCCCGCAGGGACCACAAACTATCGTACTACGCACCGGTTCATCTATAGTGACGTCTACTCGATACATCACTCTGCCAGCATCAGGGAGCATCTCCGAACTTGGTTGCCAATCATGTATTGCCTCTTTTGACATACCAATCTCGGACTTCAAACTCATTCCAATGATGAAAAGTACGATGCCACAAACACCCACTGTAGCCCCCATAGAATAGACACCTCCAACGGTAAAAAATGCTCCAAAGGCGATACATAAAAAACCGCCTAGAATCAGATTTTCTCTAGGGTTTCGGGACATCAAAAGGCCTCAGGAAAGTGCTTGTGATAATGCTTTAGCAACCCTTTGGATTTTATCCGTAGGTATCGCACATAGACCAATTCTAACACCGCCTGTTAGAGGAACCAAGTAAACTTGTAGTTTAGCGCACTCATTAGCCACATGTACTGGGTCTTCACTTTCCATCCAAGCGAAAAACCCATCATGTGTCGGATTGATTGGAACTTTCAGTTTACCACACTCTTTGATGAACAATTCTCTACGCTCACCTAAAATTAATTCTAGGCGCTCTCTCTCATCATCCCACAAATTAGCTAATTCCTCATCGCCATGAATATGACTTACTGAATATTGAGCAAGTCTTGATGTGGCAGACCAAGTTTGTCTACCGGTCACACCCATCACAGTTGCAATTCTATCAGTGACTTGTTTATCGGGATGGATAGAGACCAATGCCCCAGTTCTAAGTCCGTAAATGGTATGGGATTTTGACAGTGACAAGGCAAAGGTCACCAGTAAATTATCTGGCCAAGAAATTCCATCGTGTAAGAGTTGACAAATCGTATCTGCCCAACCATGAGGTTGGTCTGCATAAAGATGGTAAGCAGCATCAATAAGTAGCGTATGAGATACATCCTGATGCTCCAGTGAACTATCTATGAAACACTTCAAAAAATCATACCTATCTTGCTCTGTTAGAGAAAGTCCAGTAGGATTGTGAGCAGGGTCATTCAACCAAGACATTACTTTACTCTGTGAACTACAAAGATCTGACAATGATTCTTTCAATGAGTTAATATCCAGATAAGAGTCAGTAATTTCGCCACTTGGTAGTAAAGGATATGTTGCAATCCCCAAATTGCAACCTGACAAGAAACCATCGTATGGACCCCAATGTCGGTCACGTAGCAGAACTTTATCGCCTCTGTCAGCAAAGTTTGCTGCTGCTAAAAACAGTGCACCAGAGCCACCGGGTGATGCTGTTGAAGTTACATTCATACCGATACTTTCCAATTCCTCGCGCATGTCACCGAGTGCTAAGGTGATAGAAAGGTCTAGAAATGCTGGTAGTCCTTTCAAAGGAGCATAAGCAGAAATCTCAACTGGAGGTGATTCTCTAACGACTTTATCGACAATACTGTTTATGGCTAATTCACCACTATCTTCCAACAAAGCCCCGATGGTTCCATTCACGGCATCATGGCCTTCACTAACCGCTTCTTGGTATCTCGCCCACCAAGAAAAAATGGTATCATTACCAACTTTCGTCTGAGAAAAAGCATTGAGAAATCCAGACCCTGCTCCTTCGCTCATGGATTATCCATCATGCATCTCCTCTTTGAGTTAACTCTTCGAAAAAAAACTAAACGCCAAAGATTTACATTTCTTTATATTAATTCATCCGTTTCATTCATGAATGATTGTTGTTTGGGTTGGTTGTCGCCAACGTAGCATAGCTGGTAGTGCTTCGGATTTGTAATCCGACGGTCGGGGGTTCGAGTCCCTCCGTTGGCTCCATAAAAACAGTTAACTGTGTGCCGAATGGCTGGATATGCGACCTTTTCATCTAGCATTCCCTGTATCAGATTTAGAAGAAACAGAAAGATTCTATGTAGAAATAATAGGGTGTAGCATAGGAAGAAGAACTCCACGCTCGATAAATTTCAATTTCCATGGCCATCAGATTGTTTCTCACCTTGTAGAAACCATGCCAAATAATACCGATAACGGTAGAATTGACGGGAAAAATGTACCTCCGTTTCACTTTGGTTTAGTTATGGAGTGGAGTGAATGGAATAATTTCCGAGACAGCTTAGTTGAAAGAAATATTTCATTTCGCATAAATCCGCATACTAGATATCCCGGTAAAGTGGGAGAGCAAGCCACTATGTTTCTAAATGACCCATCAGGAAATGCACTTGAATTCAAATCATTTCGTGATGATGAAAGATTATTTGCAACTTCTGCGGGTGGAGAAAATACAGTCGGCGGGGAGATTTTAGATTAAGAAATGCTCAAGGAGCAATAGCATGTGGACTGTTCATGGTGGCACAACGCTTGGATGGCAAGGCTTGCTCTATGGAAGTAGAGGCCGAGTTAAGTGAAAGAATCCAATCATGCATAGAAAAGGGAATAATACCTCATATTGCAGTCATAATTGTTGGCCAAGACCCTGCAAGCCATGTTTATGTTGGAGCAAAAATTAGGGCTTGTGAACGCTTGAATCTCAAGAGCACACATGTTGAGTTACCAGAAGATACTTTGCAAGAGGAATTAAGAGATATTGTTGCTAAGTTAAACCAAGATGATTCTGTCCATGGTATTTTGATTCAGTCACCTCTTCCTAGCAATTTGAATGAAGAGGAACTCACAGATTTAATCGACCCTGCAAAAGATGTGGATGGATTCCACCCTGCGAATCTAGGTCGTCTTGTTCAAGGACGTAGCGATGGAATGCTACCTTGTACTCCCAGCGGAGTTATGCGCTTACTCGATTGGGCAGGCATTGAAACTGTTGGCAAGCGAGCAGTCGTAATTGGACGCTCTCAAAATGTTGGCATGCCACAAGCACTGCTTCTAACCGCTAGAGGTGCTGATTCTACTGTCACAATTGCACACTCAAAAACAGATAATATTCCAGAACTTTGTAAATCTGCAGACATTATTGTTGCTGCTGTTGGAAGACCAGAAATGGTCAAGGCTGAATGGGTAAAACAAGGCGCTGTAGTTGTAGATGTGGGTGTCAATAGAGTAGAAGACTCAACCCGAGAGAGAGGATGGAGACTTGCTGGTGATGTATCTCCTGAAGTTGGAGAAATTGCATCATGGCTCTCACCTGTTCCTGGTGGAGTAGGACCTATGACTGTAGCCATGCTGATGGAAAATACGGTTAGGTCTGCTGAAAAAAGATTGACTAATTGACGATAAGACTCATATCCAATGTCGAATAGTCTCGTTTGAATGGAATCCAAGGCTCCTAGAGTTGCTGTTGCAGGACGCGTAGGCGGCGTACTACTCCTACTAATCAGCGCAGTTCTATGGAAGATGTTTCCAGAAGACCAATTTTCTGCCCAAATTCGTGATTTGGTAATCTATTCTTTGGTCGCTATTTCAATACTAAGTTTCATCATAAGTTTCTGGGCATCACGAGAGAGAAAAATTCCCGAATTAAACGAAAATCCTAGTGTAGAACAACAATTTGCTGATTTAGAATCGTCTCCAACTGTAGTCCGTTCGATTTCAACAAATACAGATCAATTTGGCCTAGAAACAGTCAATACACAAACTAAGAACATAATCGAATCAGTTATTGGAACTCAATCTGAACCAAATACCAGTGAGGTAAGTGCGGCTATTGATTCACTTTCCCAAGGTGAAATAGGTCTATTCTCTGCTGCTGAAGCCTCTTCTAATCCAGCCCCCCACAAATATGCAACTCAGGTTTTAGAAACTGTTCTACTCGACCCGACTGAATCTCAAGACCAAAGAAGTACAATCGGTAACATACCATTACCGAACCAATCACTCGCATCTACTCCCGACCTATCTTGGATGGAAAAAGATGCTAAATTCATAACTGAAGTGGCGGTAAAAGAGATACCTCTACCGAACCAAGAAGACAAATTGACAGCAACAGAAATATCACTTGAAGAGTTAGGATTACTGGAATTACCTTCTCCGGCTAGTAATTCACCCACTCCGGACTTACCAGACTTTGATTTAGTAGAAAATAAGGTAAATAATAATGACACTAAAATTCCTGAATTGCCGAACTTAGACAGTCTTTTCTGAATCACAAGTTCAATAGATGTTGGTCATATCCAGTAGACTGTGTGGACCCAAGATTTTGACCTTCACAGCCATTCCACTCATAGTGATGGCATTCATGAAGTCGAAGAAGTCGCCCAGAAAATGAAGGATTCTAATGTCAAATTCTGGGCATTGACAGACCATGACACAATTAGTGGATGGAATGAAGCGAGAGAAGCCGCCAATAAACACGATATTAATTTCATTCCTGGTGTTGAAATTACTTGTTCACCTGGTTTGGATGCTGATGAGGAAGAATTAGTCCGAATGGAAAGGGAAGGAGCATCAAAATCTTGGCATCTTCTCGCCTATTTTCCAAGTTTCAAAGATTCGAACGAAGGTATTGAAAAATTTGAATCATGGTTAAAGCCACTTCAAGAAAGTCGTCTTCCTCGAATGATAAAAATGATTGAACAATTAGAGGAATTGGGAATGTCAATTTCGCTGGAGAAAGTTCTTGAAAAAGCTGGTGGTTCAATCGGAAGACCACACTTGGCTGAAGTTATGGTAGAGGAAGGCTATGTTGAAACTAAGAATGAAGCGTTCGAACTATGGATTGGTGATGGAATGCCTGGCCATTATGTTCAAAAGAAGCCCAGTATCGAAGAAGCGACAAAAATAGTTCATTCTGTTGGAGGCTTTGTATCTCTTGCTCATCCGTTGTACTATGGAGTAAAACCCGAGGTATTGATTGAATATTGTAGTAGCAAAGGTGTCGATTCAATTGAAGCATTTCATGGAGGCCATCCAGACTCATACCGTTTCGAGCTCTGGAAACAAGCTCAGAGTGTACAAATGTCAATCACATGTGGATCGGATTTCCATGGTAGTAATAATGGCCACAGACCAGGTTATGCAGTCGTTCCATTCAATGGACTCAACGATGAATTACCCTCGCCTAGTAACTGAGTCAATTATCAGTGCTAATTCGAATAGCACCACTACTGGTAATGCTACCAAAAATAATGAAAGTGGGTCTGGTGGAGAAAGGAATGCTCCTAAAATAAACGCTGTGAACCAGATGTGCCTTCGATAACCACGTATCTGACTGCGCTCTAATACCCCCATCCGGAGGACAAGTAATGTTGCTACTGGTGATTGAAAACCTATAACTGAAGCAAGAGCCAGACTTACAATAAATCCTACGTAACCTGACAGTCTCCATTCAGTAGAAATGCCAGCACTCTGAGCATCATCGGTCAAATATTGTAAAATCATTGGAGTCAATAGTTCCCATGAGTACAACAACCCACACAATGCTAATCCTAAGATTGAAACTAATGTGACAATTACTGTTGGTCCAAAAGAAGGTGGGCGAAGATTTAATTCTGCGATTCGTTCCTTTACCGAATCATTACTTAGGCCTCTCCATACCGCCTCAATGAAAAGATACAACACCACCAAGAAAGTACCTAAGCTGGTTGCAATATGAAATTGAAGCAAGATGTATTCCACTGGTGTAACCACGATTATATTTACATCATCTGGCAATCTTGAAGGATCGATTAACCATGATATGACTGATTTGGTCAATGGAAAACCAATTACAACCCCTAAAAGAAAAATCCCAACTATGTATTTAATTCTAGAAATCAAGAACTCTCTGATATCTAATAAGATTTGACCACCAGGGGATTCTACTAGCTCAGTCACCGTCTGAGTAAGAGAGTCTTGTTCGGCCATGATTACCCCAAACGGTGCGAACTGATAACTCAAACGATAACTATTCTTCCTCATCCCATATATGAGATGGAGAGGAGTCTATCAAAGAGCGCTTATTGAGTTTCAATCTTCTCAGTCTGTGCAAAATAAATACCGTCATCCAAAGTGAAGGTAGCGATAGTAAAATAGCAGAACCAATTTTATCCTCATGATAATCATTCACTACTTGCACTTCCAATACCGAATCATCTGATGAAGAATCTGCTGGATTATGTAGTACAATAAAATGGAACACATTATGTTGTGTTGTTTCTATGTCTATTGAACCTCCTGCGGGTATTGTATAGTTGGTGCCCAGAGTTTTCAGTTCTTCCCAATCTATACTTCCACTATCCATTGCAGGTAAACTATCCACAACTTGTAGGTATACTACCTCTAGAGTCAGACTATCATCCAGATTGGTGATCTGTGAATCGACTGTATCATCATAGGAAATTTCCTGAATTATTTCGAAAGTCGAGTCTTGTGGCCCAAGTCTGTAAGAAACTCTTTCATCAGATTGGTCGATTTGGAAATTAACCGCCATAAGAATTACAGTGAGCATGACTAAGGTTCCAATTCCTTCAACAATTGAGTGACGCTTGATTTTTGATTTTGTTAATCCTTTGAAAAAAGAACCATGGTCATTCCTAAGCCGAGGCTGCAGATGATGGATAAATAGAGCCCCTAATCCACCTATAATCATACCTAGAGGAATATCTGTGAACCAATGAATACCGAGATATAAAATTGAGAAACAGAATAATACTGTATTTACTAGAATAAAAACATGATACGGCCAATGGTCCCACTCCGACATCTTACCACCCTTTTCTTTGACATGGAGATAATTTAGCATCAATATTCCAAATGGAATGGCTACGTGCAAAGAGGGAACAGCATTGTCAAGAGGGTCGTGAAGAGCATAGAACTTGGTGTAGTCCCCGTCTTGATACAATAGAGCGTCCATGCCTGGTATCCAGGAAGATGTCACTTCAACATTGAAGAATAAGTAATAAGGCACTGCAAGAGCGTATATCAGAAGATAATTCATTGTAACTTTGTCAGTCATGTCTCTATCACCACTAAATGCATAATAGACAGTAGTGACATAGATCAGAAATAGATAAATGAATAGATAGTGAAAGTTTAGAATTGTAGTTAATGTTTCGTTGTAAAATAAATCTTGAATCGATTTGGTAAATTCCCCTTCAAAGCCATATAACCATCCGGTCCAATGCCCTACATCTGCTTTAATTGGCTCATTGAGAGCATCTGTAATTGATTTCCACTTGACAATAATAATGTAGCCAATTGCATGCAAATAGTATCTCTTCTCATGAAATTCCTTCACCCAGTCCTTAACTGGTATTCTTCGCCCCTTCATGCGAAGTGTGAACACCCAGCAGATAACTGGAGTGAGTAAAAGAATCATAAGCATCATAACATTATATGGGCTCATGATACTGTCGGTGCATCTGAGAATATATCATTTGTGACGACATTCCCTATTTCCTGTTGTTTAATCTACAGAATGATATTTACCGAACATGGCACATTTACAAATGTAAACCAACACGAAGTCTTATGTCCGAGGAATGGAGTCAGTCTCCCGAAAATACTCTCCTTAGCCTTAGACATGGGATAACTCACTCTGATGGAATTGAACTTGATATTCGTCTAACTAGCGACAATGAACTGATAGTTCACCACGACTCTGTAGTTTCTATCCCTAAAGATAGATTGGATGGCCGAAGTAAATGGGCCGAATCATGGACTTTAGAAGAATTAAAACAACAAGGATTTTGCTCATTAGATGATTTATTAAATGATTCAGTAATAGAGAACCAGTGGATTGAACAGGGCAAAATGGTTTGTCTTGAATTCAAAAGACCACATTTTATGTCACCAAAAGGTCGAGGTTTGTTCAAGAAGTCGAGGCAAGTCAACACACTTTCTACAGCAATGAAAATAGCAGAATCAAAGCTGGATGAAAGAGGAATCCCAAACCAAAATTCTGTGTTCTATTCTTTTTACAAGGGAATGAAGAATGTAATTGATGAGCAATCAATCAGTAGGAATTGGGCAGGTTTACTACCATCGGTCCCAACAATAGGTACTCGAACAGTGAAAAGAATGTATGCTTATCCTCAATATTTCACTACACCATTTTCTCGCCTAGCAAAAATACATAGAAATTCTGGGTCATCCATGATTCCATGTGCGATGGAATATTTCTCACCGCTATATTCGCGTGCCTTGTTTGGTAGAACAGTAGGCTTAGAGGGGAAACGTAGGGAATATCTCTCTAAATGTCAAATGGGGATGCCGACTTATGTATGGCCGACAAAACCACATATGGAGTACAAAGTACTGAACGCAGGTCTCACTGCACTTACCGACAACTTAGATCCAAATTTGACATGGCTACCTAGCGGAAATACGAGATGGGTCAAACCCGCAACTCAGCCTCTGGATGAGAATCAAAGCAAACTACTCGAAAATGCGTCAAAAGAAAATCATCTATCAATATTAAAGCAACTCGAATCAGAAGTTCCAAAATGGAATGAATGTGATGAACAGAGAAAAATAATGTTGATTAAATATTGGCGTAAGAAATGGAACTGGAATATCGATATTGATAATTTACTAACAAGTAGTATAACCTCTCCACCTTGGGAGAGTGTTAGATTAATCGGTCATCGCGGTTCAGGAAAAACTCCTAGACCAGTGATCAAATGATTATTCAACATGGCGTAGAGTCTGCTGCTCTGCGAAGTACTTTGGACGATAAATTGGAACTCCTTTTCCGCCTCTAAATACTGAGCGCTCATCGACAATCTGTGCACCGATACCAGCGACTCTTGCCCAACCAAAGAAGGTCGTATAGTAAGTAGGGTCAATCAATCCTACATGATATAGTAAAGCACCACTAGCGATATCGACATTTGCATTTGGATTACTAATCTTGGGATTCTCACCCAAAACTCTTGGAGCTACTTCCCTAAGGGTTCTAATTATCTTGAAATTTTCATCGTCTGGACAAATCTCTTCTCCAAGCTCAAATTGTACTGTTGCACGAGGGTCTTCTACTCTCAAGACTGCATGGCCAAAACCAAATATTGGTCTCCCTGCTTCTAGTTCTGCTCTTACAAAGGCTTCAACTTCTTCAGTAACACTAGTTCCAATCTTCAATACAAACTCCAAACATGATTGATTAGCACGTCCATGAAGTGGACCAGACAAAGCATTCATTGCCCCAGCAATTGAAGAGTACACTGTAGCCTTTCCTGAAGCGACTGCTTTTCCGGTAAATGTTGAAAGATTACCGCCACCATGGTCCATATGTAAAACGAGATAAGTTGAGATTACTCTCCTCATAATGTCTTTATCGACATTTTCTAGTTCCAAGGTATGGATAAATCTGTCCACTAATGACATTGATGTATCATCTTCAGGAATGTTAGAATCTCTTCCTTCCCTGATTCTAAAGATAAGTCCCATCAATCTAGGCATTCGTGCGATAAGATTCAAAGCATCTTCTTTCCAATCCTCTGTGGTCTCAAACATTCCAAGAGTGTGAATACCAACAGAAAGCCAATCCATTGGATGGCCAAACTTTGGTAGTGTTCGCAATACTGATTCGAGGTCACCTGGAATCTTAGCACGGCCTGCTAAATCTTGACGGATCTCTTGGGATTGAGAAGCATTAGGCAATTCTTTGTTCATCAAGAGATAAACAATATCTTCTGGTTCAAAACCTGCTAGTTCTCTAATTGGATATCCACAATAATGAACACCTTCAGTAGGAGTGACAAAAGAAGTACGACATGTCCCGACTGGGACTCCTCTAAGACCAATATTTAGGTGTTCTTTGGTCATCTCCAATAGTACATCCTCATCTGCCATTATAATCCCCCTCATCAACCCGAGAAAACACTTGTGTATAAAGTCGGCCTATATTAGGTGCAAATGCACTGGTTGATATTTACTTGTCATTCGGCCAACTACGGAAACCCTTAGTTGCTTGTCTGTCGGAGAAAATTTGTATTCTTATGGTATTTCCATCCACCACAATTGCATCTTCTGAAGTCAATCCAGGGCATGTTTTCTTAACTTCCTTCCATGCTCGCTCTGAAGCCAAATTTTCCGACCACCATGGAAAGGCAGCACATTGTTGAGGCCTTACCTGATAGATATCACACTGTTTAGAGTCATCAAGATAGATGCATACATCATCACTTTTACGGCTATTTAGGATATATCTGCCATCCAATGTTTTTCTACAATCTCTCTCCAACCATTCTGAGACTTCCATCTCAAAGTGTGCCGCAATTCTTTGTGCATCATTGGTGCTAAGAAATACGATACCCCCAGGTTCATCACAACACTTACCACACTCAGGTTGGCATGAGAAGGGAACACCCTTCATCCACCATGGTGATTTCATTCTTCTTCACCTGTAATAAGAACTGATTTGGCTGTGAGGGTTGTAGTAGTTTGAATCCCTTCAGGATGAGGAACTAGCATTTGTTTTATCTCTTTGAGAGAATTAATTTGAGAACCCTCTGACTCTAACAAATCTGCCGCAGATACATCGCTGTCATCGATATTCCATTCACCAGATGGATCATGACTGTCCAGTATCGATGAAATGTTTGAGGAAACCTTCAGGATATTTGTCTTAGCAGTACGTGGTTTTTTCTTTCTCCTCTTAGCAGGTTTACGAATCAACTTTGCCTCTACAAATTCTGGCAATGGCGCTTTCTCAGGGTCGATTTCGACTAACTTTTGCTCTAATTCTCTCAAATCATCTGCTATCAATATCAAATCTTCTAATGATGCATCACTAGCTCTTTGCGCCAAATCCAACATGGATTGCTCAAGTCCTTCCAAGATGACTGAATTTTCTGCTAACTCAAATTCTGCTGACTCAAATTGACCATCAAGATTCATTTCAATATCCGTCAGTATATCTGCTGCCTTACCGAAGTCTTCGTTTCTAATACGGGCCCTCTGGGCCACTAGATGCTTATCGCGATCGTGTAAGTCCAATACGGATGGAGCTTCAGGAGTTAAATCCTCAAGTGTCGTTTTAACATGCCTTTCAAGTAAATCGGCTTGTGAACTGGATAAATCTTCTATATCCCAATTTGGTGGTTCGTAATCCTCTGTAAGAACTGGTAACTCACTAGACAATTCAATACCGCCAATTTCATTGTCACTATAGACAACATCAACAGCATTAGAAATCAGTCTTTGAGCAATATCTTCGACACGTTCACGAACAATTTCATCATGCTCTATTTGTGATTCAAGGGGCATATCTGAAAGGATCGATGAAACATCATGGGCATCAACTATTTGCTCTCCGCTTCGTATTGAACTCGCTAACTTTTCTAGGTTAGAATTTGTTGAACGCCAGCCCAATACATCATGGGTGACCAAGGTAGCCAACTGGCTATCATCAAGAACAATATTCAACTCAATAGCCTTTCTTCTCGCAAATAGCATCAAACTTCCTGCACTGGGCTGTTTAATAATTGTCTGAACACTTCCACGGCAGAGGTCCCAAAGTCGTGACGCTGGCCACTCACTAGGAGAGCAAGATGATGACAATACAACATGGACATTTAGGTTTAGAGCATAATCTATCATCTTACCAATTGAATTGGCCAGACTTTTATTTTCAGCGATCATATCTACATCATCGATTGCTAAAAGGCTACACCCGACAAGCGATTCCTGCCAACCTGCGGGTAAAGACTCTAATTGCTCCAATTCCGTACCAGACAATAGGAAGACATGCCCTTCATGACGCAATAACACTGCTTGTGAAATAGCATGAACTAAATGAGAACGACCTGTTTCTCTGTCGCCAATAATCAGTAGAGGATTGAGTCCATTACCAGGAGAATCTACAACTCCTTCAGCCAATTGGGTAGCACGACGATTTTCTACAACAGTCACCCAATGCTTGAATGTATGATGTGATTCAAAGTCTAATTTCTTTGGCCAATCAAAATCTTTTGGAATATGTACTGAATGATGGTGAGCAGCGAGAGATATCTCATGCTCTAACTCGAGGTGAGTCAATTGTTCACTACGTCGTTGACCGTGAACTACACTTTTCCATACAGGAATACCGTCATTGTCATATCCAACATGATTATTGTCATCCCCAAATATTGTTTGACTCTGTTCTTCCAGCGTGCTCAATGTTCTTTCACGTAAATTTGACAATCGCTCAGCAACAACATCCGAAATATCATTTCCACCATGAGATAATTCAATCGAAGGTTTGAAATTACGACTTTCTCTTCCCAAAACATGGTCTGCAATCAAATCAAACGTAGGTCTCGAAGAAACTCCCACACGCTGCAATAATTTGGCATTACGCGTATCTTGGACTGATTCTCTGCCAAGTAATTTATTCAATTTAGAGCGTGAAGGAGTGAAATCTTTTGAAGGTTCAAGGTTCTCTTTTTGAGGTGAAGTATCATCCAATGAGTCTAAGTGGCGCTTAGCATTTTCTAATGCCGAACTTAGCCTCTGCTTACGATTCATCATCAGTCTTCACCCTTGACTCTCTTTATTTCTTTACCTTCTTTATCAAATAATTTCGCTGGTGATTTATCAGGGCCGTTATTTTTTGACCATTCTTGGTAGTGCTGTTCTACTGTAGTTTTGCTCTGTTTTCTCGATGCAGACTCACGAGAGAATTTAGAAACTGTATTCTTGATTTCAACCCCTCTGGCCATCAATGGGTTTAGAGAACTACTTTGTGTTTCACTGGGGCTTAGATAAGGGATTGTACTCTTACTAGAGATTGTATGAATAGAAGGATTCTTCTTAGCAGCCTTCTGTTTACTCGCTTGAACTAAAGATTGGTCGGATGATTGGTCGTTGGTTTTGAAGGTTTTTCTAAATGCATTATCTTGACGCTTGGAAAAATCTGCTAAATTATCAGCAATACCTAATTTTCTGGAAGTGAAATTATCAAAACTCTCCAAACTTCTAACCTCAGTATTGTTTTTGACTGCTGCTGAAATCCTATTACGAGAAAAGTCAACTGAATTAGCATTTTTCTTACTCTTTCTAACTCTGCGCCTCTTAATTCTAATTGGGCTACGTGGAACTGCAACCTTTAGTTTACTCACAGGAGCTGATGGCTTTGGTTGTTCAATGAATCTGGAATCATCAAATTCATCATTCATAGTTGATGGTAGCGGAGCTGCTGTTTCAGTAACATCTCCAAGACTATTATCGCCATACCTTTCTTCATCGACTTGAGCAATCGGAGATAAATCCTTACTAGCAACTTCGAACACTTCTTGCATTTCTAAATCGACTTGTTCTTGCCTAGAGTCTTCACCCCACTGTTCGACTACTTGGGCCAAATGCTCTCCTGCTGAAATCGCATCATCTGCTTCAATTATCGTACTGCCACCAGTCAATTCAACATTCGAAGGCTGAATATATTCTCCTGTTCTTGAGGAAAGAAGGTTTAGTTGCTGATCTATCCAGTTAGATTCTTCATCACTTATTTCAACACAGATTGGATGCTCAAATAATGCTTCATCTTCCATCAGCCACAATTCCACGATACCAGTCGATAATTCTTCGACTTCTCTAGTAATGCTATGTCTTGTCGTCGACTCAAACGCCGAAAGGTCACAAGAGAGTAACATAGCGTGGTCTTCCATACGAACCTCATCTGCAATAGTACGAATGAAATCCATCACTGCGGAATCATCATTGCGGCTAGAAAGATATTCTAGACCATCGACTGCGATAATTGCCTGTTTGTTAGCCCAGAGGAAATTAAGTATTTTTTTACGCAAAATGTCGAGATCTGAGGAAATAGCACCTTCGTCTTCGCTTTTACTAAGCCACAGGCAGGAACTTATCGGTATATCATAATCCCGATTAAGCGATGAAGGGTGAGTTCTAGTGATGACTAAAATCGGCCTACCATGACCTGCTAGTGCACTTGATAATTCCACCACTAACCTCGAATCTTCGGAATCAAAAAGTAGTACATCTCCAAGATTCAATCTCCTAGTGTCGCCCTCGAGTTTTCTAAGTTGAGCTTGTGTTTTTTGTCGAATATATTCTGGGGCTTCAACTGTTGACTCCATTTCTGGAAGACGGTTATCTCTAACCCATCGGCGTGACTGTAGTTTAACTTGATTCCACCACTGCTCATCTTCTTCTGACTGTTTTTGTTTTTGTGAATACACATTCGCATCGGGATATAATCTAATCACTTTTTCCAGTTCATCATCAGACAGTTCATGCAATGAGATAAGAGCATCAATTGCAGTTGCATCACTTTCAATCTCAAGTAATGCCTCAAGTCCTGTTTTAATGATATCAGATTCATGAATTGCAATCTTAGGCATTCCCTCCTTGATTACGATTTGACTTATGCGTGGCATCAGTTCTTTCGGTTTACGCTCAACACGAATATGCCCTGACACTTCAAGCCTTGACATATCACCTGCCAGTTGCCGTAAAGCATCGTGTCCACCACGACGAACTTCAATGACAACACCCTGAGGTAATTCGACCATAGTTAGACCCCTATGAGTCAAGCCTTTGCAATAGTTCTTGAAAGGTGCGGATGAATTTCGGTAAAATGTAAGGTTTTGATACACAATAGAAAACACCATCATGTAATTGTAAAGTCTAATTGGTCTAGTTATTAGCGTACATCATGGCAGACGATGGAGCACTCCCTAAGGGCTTACTACCGTTTCATCAATTACCGGTTTCAAAACCACAGCGCAACCAACTTTTGATTATGATTTCAGCGATAATGGTTCTCGGCATATTATCGATACTAGCATGGATTACTTTGGACTTACCAATGTGGTCTGCAGTTCTAATTATAATTACAATAGGACTGATATCATCATTATTCTTACCGAGTCAATTAGCCATCCTCAATACACCGTTGGCTGTTAATTTGAATCATCCTTTCATCGATGACCAACCAATTGGTGTTGCAGAGGTATATATCGGACTTTCAGATGGGAAATGGGTTAAACCCAGCAGAGACAGATTGAAGTTAGCAAAAGATGAGTTGTTAGGCGGCTATAATATTGTTGAAGATAATGAAAATTATACTCATATCGGGCATTTTAGCGATTCGAAAAATTATAAAAATCTACTGATGCAAGTCACACTCATCAACCAAGCCCTCTCACTACGTGATGCAGTAAATGAGGTACAGGATAGCATAGAAGACGCTAGAACAAGAGAAAGTGTCGATAGTGGCTTACTAGACAGAGAATGGATGGAAGAGGAAGAAATTGAAATTTCAGGCCCGATTTCTAAGATAATTGGAAGAAGTGAATGAAAAATAGGTTTTCAGCCCTGCATATTCAAAGACTTAATCGTTTTCGAAAGGTCGTGAATAGGCTATCAAACTGGAAGTCGAGACTTGATTCTCTTGATTCCAAGGAGCGTGAGACGCTGCTAGGAACGTCTCTTTCTAAGCTGTTTACCAAACTACCACTATGGATCTCGCATCCGGCTAATATTGGCGGCTTCTACGGAATATTGGTAGCGATTGCATTACTACTTCCATACCGTTTTGCGAGTGATGACTATTCCGGTTGGCTTAGTGATTGGGGTCTACATTGCTGTCTTTTACTCGTGGCTTGTTTCTTCCTTGGAATATGTTCAACAATAATAGTTAGCATCACTGGAAGATTTCCAACCGCCCCGCCCCGTGCAATACTGTATCCAATGCCATTTTTAGGCTTGGCATTATTAACCATAGATAGAACAGATATCATAGAAATACCGGCCATTATTTCATGGATTTTCATGCTTCTCCCAGGACCGATGTATGTCCATCTATCATGGGCACCAAGGTGGCGCCTTCTTTGTATGATTGAGGATGGGAAAAATCCTTTCGAGGATATGGAAAGCGATGATAAAGAATATGATTCGTTTTCAGTTGATGAAGACAAAGAAGATACTGAACTTCTTTCAGTCGTAGATGATTTTGAATCCGAGTGATTGAATGAATATCTTTTCAACTGTGAGAAGACACTCTCTACTTATTTTGTAACCTGATATAATTAACTTGAGATACAGCGACCAACTTTCCATCTGTGTCATAGAGGTCAGCATGGGCCAGACACATCGTTCGTCCAATTCGTATAACATGTGCCTTACAGATTACATCAGTGTGGCAAGGTCGTAAAAAGCGGATATTGAAATCAGTAGTTGCTACATTTTCTTCGGCACCAATTTCGGTTAGTATCGACCAACAAGTAACAGTGTCTGCGATAGTTCCAAGCATTCCACCATGAAATGTTTCGTAAATCCCATCCCATCGCTGATGACGAGGAACCGTTGCTTCACAAATGCCCTTTTCCAGTTTTAGAATCTTCATTTGTAGCGTTTCTACTATAGGTATCGATTGAATCCTTTTATCGAGTGCTAGAAGTTGTTGCTCGTCAAGTGTCTCACTGTCCATAAGAAACCCTCAGATTAGATTGAGCTTTGGACCAACTTTCTCGAATAGGCGAAGTACTTCGTCTAGATCGGTTCTATTAAGTCCTGCAGACATTTGTGTTCTTATACGTGCTTTATCTCTAGCCACCATTGGGAAAACAATAGCACCAGCCATCACACCTTCATCACCTAAGGCCCGAGTCATAGCCTTGGCAACACTAGATTCGCCGCACATAACTGGAATAATTGGAGTAGTAGAAACGCCTGTATCAAATCCAAGACTTTGTAATTCTTTTCTGAAATAATTTGTATTCTCCCATAACTTTTGGTGATGTTCTGGCTCGTCCATTAGAACCTCCACTGCGGCTTTTTGTGCAGCAGCCACACCCGGTGGTTGTGAACCAGACAATAGCCATGAGCGAGAGTGATTCAGGGCATATGTTCTTGTCATCTCACTACCTGCCAAAATACCACCTTGAACACCAAGTGCTTTCGAGAAGGATCCGACTTCGAAATCAACTTTCCCTTGAAGTTTGAAATGGTCTACAATCCCTGCTCCACCATCACCAAGTACACCTTCGCCGTGACAGTCATCAACGTAAATCATAGCATCATATTCATCCGCCAACTTATGAATTTCATCAAGAGGCGCCATGTCACCATCCATCGAAAATACACCATCGGTAATAATCAGTTTACGCTCACTATCCTTGTGTTGCTGTAAAACTGCTTCCAGTTCACCCATGTCATTATGAGCATAAACTCCACGACTTGCTTTTGTCAATCTAACTCCGTCGATGATTGAGCCATGGTTTAACTGATCACTGATAATAACATCTTGCGGCCCTGAAACAAGTGTCGGAATGAGGCCAACATTAGCGGTATAACCTGCAGAATAAATCAATGAAGACTCTACTTTTTTGAATTCCGCAACTTTCTTCTCCGCTTCTAGGTGAATATCCATAGTGCCAGCGATAGCCCTGACACTGCCGCTACCCGAACCATATTTTTTGGTTGCTTCCACCATAGCGTCAATCACTTTAGGGTGAGTTGTCAAGTTTAGATAATTATTTGCTGAAAGCATTATCGTAGGTTTACCTTCAATAGTACATCTTGGTTCATTAGAACTTTCCAAAGTAGGAGGCTCCCACAATAATGATTGTGAAGATAATTGTTCATACCTTTCTTTCATCCATGACATATCACCAGGCATAGCCTCACCAAATCTATCGAATAGGTGACACTTGAAGTGCTTTTGTATTGTTTCACCAAGATTGAATCCATGAAACTCAAAAAGGACTGGTGCTTCGGGTGATTGTGCGGATAAGTGGAGTAGTCAGTAGTGGACTTGGCAGAGCGCATGTTTTCATGGCGCAAAAGCACTACCAAGAGCAATTCGTCAAACTGATGGGTAAAACTGTTTGGCCAGGAACACTAAATCTCAGTGTTTCGCAATCGAATCTAATCAATTATATCGCTTTGAGGATGAAATCTGGAATTGATACACTTGATGCAGATGAGCAGGACTTAGAAAATGCCAAACAAGTTTCACTTGAAAATATCGAAAGTCATCGAATTAGAGGATTTCTTAGAGATGGAATCTCTTTTGGAGGAGCAACGGCATACAAAGCTAAATTCATTGTAAAAGAAATTTCAGTTGAATGTGCTGTTTTAATTCCAGATTTGACCAGACATTTCGATGTAGTCGAAGTAATATCACCAACATTTTTGAGAGAACACATGGACCTCAAAGACGGCGATGAAGTCGAACTAGTGTTGGATTCTAACTAATCGCTATTGTGCCTAACAATTGGTAAACGACCGAGATATGCCCACTCATGATAGAGCATACTTTTCATTTCCAAGCGAGCCCCGTTTTCCCATCTACTTCGCATGGTTCTTTCCAAAGTCAGTTCATTTGGTACTGCCGTGAATGTGAAATCTGTGTTCTCTTCAGAAGGTATAGGGAATTTTTCCCATGACACGCCCCAGAGTACCAACCAGTCAGGTGGAGCCACTCCGAAGTCCACTGAAATTTCAGGTTTAGATATGGCACTCTTAATGTCATCCATGGTCAATTCACCTGTACTCAATTTGAGTAGTGCCATCGCTGTACGACGAACTTGATTCCATAGGAATGCTTCACCTATTATCTCAAATCCAACTACACGCCCCTGAACAACCCAAGGAGTACAGGAGTAAATTTTCCTCATCGGATTTTTCCCTTCTTCCATTCTAGCAAAATTACGTGCATCATATATTCCAACAAACAAACTCAACCATTCCTGAAAAACTTCGCCCGGATATTGCCATGATTCAATACCCTCCAACCGATATCTGTAAACTCGATGTTTAGCGATTCGTGGGTTCCATTCATCATCGACTTCATGGACATCTAAGAAAGCAATCTTATCCGACAAGTGGTCGTCGACCGCTCTAATCATTTTACGTGGTGTTAAAGCCTCCCACAAGGTTCTTTTTATGGTCACAACACCGCCATTCAATCTGACATTTACGCCAGCATCCGTACGGCTCGATAGGACTAAATTATGGCCCTCTTGGTTCTGGTCAAGCCACTTCAATTGATTGAAGGCTCGTATCAATTCGCCTTGAACTGTTTTTACGTCAGGTTGGATTTGACTTCCATGGAAACTATCACCTAGATATCCAATACGAAATGCCAGACGAACGTTGTCGTTCGTCAAATCCACACCTCAGTCATCGCTGCCAAGTACTTCAATTGCTTCTTCGGTACTAAAGCCTAGTCCGCCTACTGCCCAGAGAAGGGCTTGCTTCAACCAAGGTTGAACTGTTGAGGCTTTTCTTGAAGGGTCCATAACTTCAATTGCATCGACAAGATTCCTACTTGCTTGATATAGAATGTCATCAACTGGAATATCTTCAATTTCTAATTTCTTAGCATATCTTTGGAACTCTTTTACTGCGACAGGAACACGGCGGCATTCAAGTGCAAATGCTGCAAAGTCTGCGATGAATTCTACATTTTCTTCATCGAGTTGCATTGCCTTCTTGTAAGACATCATGATCTTACCACCTGGCACAACATCTTCTTGTTGTTCTGTATTTAGCATGTTTGCGAACTCCGCAAACGTGTGATGTACAATTGCCACATCTGAATGGGCTTTTGCTTTGGCTTCCAAATCGGCTACAGCGCCTGCTAGGTCGCCTCCTCTAAACAATTCAATCGCTGATCCTAATATCTCTTCACTCATAGTAAGTCCTCTATATTCAAGGGGGAGAGGTTTCAGTTCTTGAAAGACTCGCTTGAAATGGTTCACTCTTGGTCTGAGTTTGCACCGGTGATTGAGTCCTTCAAATCACTCAGAAGATTGGATTGACTGTGCTTTTTATGCATTTCATTTAGCAACATCTTACAATTTTCCCAGTTCCTGATGGAGTAGAAACAATGCTTAGGATCTGGTCGGACTGTCTTGATAGTCCTTTGATAAGTCATCAATGCGAAGAATGAGCGGATAAGTGACTTACCTGCCTTTTCAGCAGCAGAATCATCCACCTTCTCGGTAGAACCAGGCATCGAGACTGCCCCTCCTGCACCTAGAGTTTCATCAACGATTCCAACACCAGAGTCTGTTAAAATTGAGACTGTTGCAAAGCCACAAACTGTTCCAACCGGTGAACGGTCTACAATTACTTCAGAGATTCTATCGAATAAAATTCTCCTGTGTGCTCTAGATAGTAGGAAACTGTGTTCGAAAATCACAGCATCAGATGTAATTGCATAGTGGAAACTGTTTTGATAATAAAATGTCAACATCCAAAATAGACCAGCATAGATAAATCCAAAGATCGTGAAACTATATCCAAATGGAATGAAATCCATGTCATTATCCATTCCAAACAAATTGGACATAAAGCCAAGGAAATCATCGAACTGAATTATCACTGGAGTGACTGCAACCAAGAATAGCCACATTGTAACCCATCTCCCTGAGGTTGAAGTATTCATGAGTCGATTCATCCAAGTTATGAAAAGCATCATGAAAACAAAACTGAAAGACATTTGGTCACTTGTCGTGAGGTCGATAAAGGCCCAAACCAAACCCATGAAACCTTCAGCATCATTGCCAAGAGACTCTACATGTCCAAACACTAAGTGGAGAATTAGAACGATACCACCAAGAACATACATTCCTAGGAACGCAAAGATACTCGGCTTCTTTGTCAACAATATTTCTTCGCCTTCTATTAGACGAAATGTCTTGGCTAATTTTTCATCATTTTTGACTTCTGATTCTTCAGCAGTTGTTTTCTCATCGGTTACTTCATCACTCATAGTAAGCCTCCTAATATCGCTTTAGTGACTTATCCACCATGAACCTTCCCCCTCCAAAATCGGAAAAATCAGTGAAGAAGACCCCATGAATGTTCTGCATTACCCCTTATCCAAGAATAATCATCATGCGTACGAATACCAGTCTCATCGGTTATTTTCAGATATTTTGTCTCCAAGGGATACTCATTATAGGTGAAATGTGATGTTAAACCTCCCCGAGTTGGTTGTTCAAATGTCCAGTGTGCTCGATCAACAGCATCAACCCTTAGGGAAATACTGGTTCTGTCATTCCACATTTTTATATTGAAACTTGGTAGAGGAGCACCGGGATGATGTCCATACTTGCCTTCTGATTTGTTAGAAATCTCTTTCGCTATTTGAACATGGGTGAATTTTTCAGAACGGTTGTTTTTCGCATCATGGAATAAGCCACCTTGTGAAAGACTAATATGACTCAAATCACGTTTCTTCCACGGTCTGTTGTCACGTGCCGTTATCGTGAAACTTAAATGAGGTAAAAACCAATCAATATAGGAACCATCGTCGAGGTGTAAAACACCCCAATACCACGGAACTGATGGAGCTTGAACACACACTTTTTGAAAATAGGCAGTTCCTTTGACACTCTTGTTATCTAAACTTCCTTCCACCTTACAACCATGTAATCTCAAGATGTCATAACCCATATTCATGGCATATGTTGCTGTAGCATGTCTCGCAGTCGACATGGCTTCATTCCAGGGAGTAATCTGAAACTTCATTTTCTCTGGAACCATGCCTGGAATTGGTTGTTCATCGCTGGTTAAATTAAGCCAGAATTCTGACAAATCACTTTTCAGGCCCATTGATAAATCATCCTCGAGAAGTGGAACTACCGCGCCCCCTCCATGACCTGAGCCTTCAGTCTTGTTGGGCCACTTAGAATGTGTATCATCCATTGTAATAATCCGACATTTTCGCTTGATTAAGGGCTCATGCATTCGCTTACCATCATACCACCAAGCACAAACCATTCCATCTAAAGCAATACCACTCTCTTCATCAAAGCCTGGACGTCCTTTAGGCTCCCAAATAGTATCACTGACAGTCACTTTGGAATTATCTTTAGTCGACCATAATACCATGAGTTGCTTTCCACTTGGATTTCCATTCTCGTCATCGAGCATCAAAAGCCACCACCACCAATCCCATGTTAGATGATTCAATGGAGGCCTCTCTTGTAATTTCCACATACGTGAAAGGTCGCCAGTGAAAGACTCCATTTCTGAACTCATTCGATTTCCTTTCCTTTGAATAGTAAACCACCGATGAGCCATAGTCCTGCTGCTTGGACAATAAGTACCAAGCTCGCAATCAACATCGAGAGGAAAGGACCTATGTCACCTAAGCCGGGTTTTGAACTGAAATAACTAAGCGGAACTGCTCCTTCAATTGAACTACCAAATAAGCCGGTACCATCACCATCTCCTCCCCAGGTCCCCATTTGGACGAATAAATCTAAGTCTGGCCAAACAAGCATCGCTGCAGAGTCGATTATCGTCAATGACCATCCAATTACAGAAAACCTGAGTATAGAAGCATCAGGCATGCCCATTGAGAGTAATGCCATTCCAAGTTCCCATGCTGCGAATGGAATAGCAAGAATAACTCCATATCTCCACAGGACTCCAAAGAAACAGAATAACATCCCATACACTAACGTCGCAAGCATCGCTGCAAACAAGACCGATAACCAGATACCAAACTCGGAGAATCTGAAAAATGAATCACTTGGACCTGCCAAACCAGTCACTAGAGCAGAAATGAAAACCAATATCGCCAAATAGGGCCAAACTATTCCTAGGTAGCCTAAAATTCGATAAAGGAATACTTCAGTTCTTGCTATTGGTTTAGATAACATGTAGTGCATTGTTCCTGAAGACATTTCGTCTCGAATCAATCCAGTTGCCAAAAATAATGGCACAAATATCCCGATAATAAATACAAATCCTAGTTTACCAATAGCTAATATTGACGCTCTGTGAATCGCTTCTTTAGCATACGCAGCATCATCCGGATCTTCATCAACAAAACTATCTGCATCAACTGTGAAACCACTTTCGTCCATTCCAACTCGGGGACCTTCAAGGACGATATCACAAGGGATGCCATTATCATTGGAATCTTTCTGGGATTCGGTTCTATCCTCCCTATCACAATCACCGTCATCGTCATGACCGACCGATATTGTTTGTCCTGCCCCAGGCGTGCTTTCCCAATCAAAATCATCTTCATCAATCCATTTTTCAGGAGGGTCTGGTTCTACTGGCGGGTCCAACAGGCCTGGATGAGAATCCTCTGAACGGGGGTCAGTCCCATACAATCGCTCTTGGCCAGTAGGATATCCATCACCGTCCCAGTCATAGGAATCGCCATCATTATCGATTGACTCATATTCTTTCTGCATACCATCAACGTAGAATAAAAGAAGTAGACTTATTATCAAAAATCCAGTTATTAAAACAACCCAAGTTGAGAGTTTAGTCCTATACTGGCGCATAGTGAACTCTGTTACTGCGGCAGCCTTACGATCAAGTGCACGGAATATTGTATCTGGTTTGGTTGCCATCACATACGACCTCCGCCGGTCAAGTAGCCCAATATAGATTCTAAGTCATCATCAGGATTGTCGATAGATTCAACTCTTTGTCCACTTTCAATAATCGCTTTAGGCAGTTGTGAATGGAAGGAGCCTAAGTTATGAGTTTGAATAGACAAATTATCCCCTTTCGGGAAAAATATCCCATGAACAGAATCAATTTCGATTATGCTCTTAGCCAATTGTTTAGGATTATTAGTACCTATATCGATACGATGAGGGATATTATCCAACTTTTCTCTAATAGCATGCAGGTTACCCAAAGCCAGTAGTCTGCCATAATGGAGGATTACAATTTGTTCTGTTATCCTTTCAATTTCATGCAAAATGTGGCTACTTACAATTACGGTTCGACCCATTCGACCTAGTTCTCTAATCACATTCATGATGGTGGTTCGGGCAAGAGGATCACATCCCTGAAGAGGTTCATCCAAAATTATCAGTTCGGGGTCATTGACAAGAGCGTGAGCGATTTTCGTTCTTTGACGCATTCCTTTAGAGAAACGTCCTATCTGCTTGTGAGCAACATCCAAAAGTCCTACAAAGTCAAGAACACGGTCGGCTTCAATCTTTGCTTCGTCTCTGGTGAGTCCATTGAGCCTAGCAAAAGTTGAGATGAAATCATGTGCAGTCATCCAATCATACATTTTCTCATGCTCTGGAACAAAACCGACTCGAGCATAAGGTGCAGGATTTTTCCACGGATCTGTACCAAACAGTCTTACTTGTCCTGAACTAGGTTTTATTTTACCCATCAAGATTTTGAACAATGTTGATTTTCCAGCACCATTCATTCCTAGGATACCCGTCACTCCACCACTCAATGCTAGCGTTATACCAGTCAATGCATGAATTCTACCATAAGTCTTTGAGACATTTTCTAGAAGAATTACTGGGGCCTTTGCTTCAGGAACCCACTCCTTGGTTTGTGGAAGACCGCTTTGGTCAAAATCTGGCATCATTCTCTAGTCACCTCCATCGAAGAAACTCTAGAACTCAAAACATAGAGTGAAAGAGCATTCATAGCAACCAAAGAGGCGAGTGACCAAGTCCAAGAATACTGATCATAAGTCGGCTCTGTACCAATAAGAGCTTGTCCAACATGGGCTAAACAATCATACGGAGAGAGTAGATACAAAATTTCTCGGTCGAATAACTGAGAAACTATGATTGCTAATGTCTTACTACCAAGAACAATAGCGATCAATCCAATTCCAGGGAAAAACTTACCCTTGGATACACTGGAAAGTCCCAATCCGATACTTGTGTATGTGATTATCAGTAAAGTACCACCAGCAAATGCTGCCAGGAATAATGGGAATGTATCGATAATCCACGCCCAGCCTCGCCCCATACTGATTATCTCTGCAAAATAATACAAGAATAAGGTCAAAAGAACAATCATGGCTTGAATTATGGCAACTGAAAGATACTTCATCATAACATAATCAAAGCGATTTATCGGCCTTGAGAAATAGAGTGCTGAAGTCCCATGTAGCCTATCCTCTGAAATAACTCCACCAACAAGAAGTGCAGCTACAATAGGGAAATAAAGAACGTTTCTCGGGAAGAAACCAAGGACATGCCCATAGAGATTGTCACGGTTAACACCCCAAACAGAGTGTAAATCAGCGCTTCCGATTAAGGCAGATAACAAAGTCAAACCGACATCTGCCAAAGATGCAATGAATACTACAACTAAGAAAAGTCGTGTCGGGATACTCCATGGCCTGTGTCCTTTTCTAAAAATACCTGCAACATGATGTCTTAAAATAGCCCAATTCCTCATCCATCTCGGATTTAGAGTACCATTCCAAGGTTGATAGACTTGCTCAAAAATAAATCCTGTAGTATCCTTGGACGGTGCCACTTGAGCGGTATTGACTTCATCCCCTTGAGAAGAACCCCAAGCAGCATCCATCCTACCCTGACCCTTTACGGGTGCCTGAGCATCATATGACACATCTAAAGAATCTAGTTCTATCGATATCGGTGCAGGGGCTTGAACTTCATTTTCAGAATCCATCATGAACCGCCTCCCATACTCTTTGGAGCATCGACCTGTCTGGCTTGAACAGGGCTTCTAAGTAGATCCTCACTAGTCTTTACTTCATAGCCAAGATTTTCCATTATTACCAAGAATAAATCTTCTAGAGATGCTTCATACTCATGCATTCTTCGAATTTGTGCTCCGGCCTCTGCCGCACATTTCAGTATCAGAGTAGTAGTATCTTCACCTATGTGTTGAATTCTCATAATACGACCTTCCCGTCTAACTGTTAAACCGGCCTTAGTCATTAATTCTTCAAGTTTAGTAGCGCCACCCCAAACATGTATTTCGATTTCTCTATCGATATCCTTTAGGTCTTCTATGCGACCCTGTGCTGCAAGTTTTCCTTTATGTAAAAGGACAATATTTTCACATACTCTCTCCACATCATCCATCAAGTGTGAAGCCATCAAAACAGAACGATTTCCTGTATTGACTGTGTTTTGGAGTGTCGTTATCATGAATTCCCTTGCTACTGCGTCAAGACCATTGGATGGCTCATCAGCGATTATTAATTCAGGGTCATGAATAATTGCACAAGCGAGTTTTGTCGCCTGTTTCATTCCTGTCGAAAAACTACCAATGTTTCGGTATCTTTGCTCTCCAAGACCCACATATTGTAATGCTTCATGCGCTCTTGACATAGCAACAACTGGATTCATACCCAGTAATTCACCCGAATACCTGACTTGATAAATCGCATCCATGTCTGGGTTTAATGCTTCATACTCCGGCATATATCCAATACGAGAGCGAATTGCAGCACCTTCGGTACGAATGTCGTGTCCAAGGACAGTACCTTCACCTGACGTCGCTTGAATCAAGCCGAGAATTGTCTTAAGGAATGTTGATTTTCCTGCACCATTGGGTCCAAGAAGCCCTGTAGCGCCTTTTTTGACCTTGAGATTGAGACCTTCTAAGGCCATATGAGGTCCGTAAGATTTACACAAATCAGTGGTATTTATGATATAATCATCAACCATACACTCACTCCCTTAAACTAGCGAGAATGGGGGCGACTCTTCAAGTATACCACTACATGGGTGCTAAATTATTCAGTTTTAATGCCGTCTCGAGTCTTTATCGCTACACCTTTTTGGAAGGTTGCTATTTCTTCGGGGGTGCACTGAGAAACACCGTGTCCAAGTAAATCTCCCTTGTCATTAACAATCAAACAAGCCTCATTGGGCCTTAACCAAGGGTCACAAGCAGTTACGAAACCATGGAATACATTTCGACCTTGTCTAATGAAAGGTTCGGCATCATCATCAACGACAACCAGTGCTAAACCTTCTCCACTATATCCAAAAATTTCAGATTCGCTAAATCCTGTAGGTAGTTGCCTCCTTCTGTGACTATACAACTCTACAGCACCCTCGTTATTGAGAGAAAGCCCTCCATCGCCGAGACGGAAACTTGCCAAATGCTTATCTGATGAACTGAGAACATTTTTGATTCGACCTTGACGATTTATTACAAACTTAGATTGACTAGTCATCTCATGAGATAGTTCACTTTGGACATTGAAAAATAATGCAAATTTATCAGCGGCTTTTCTTCTGCGTAATTGTAATTGTGAATTCTCAAAATCATTCGGGTCTATCGGAATTTCACGGCATGATTGGTCAATGACATTCATTTCAATCAGCTTAGTTAGCGCACGGTCCACCAATTGGTCACCTTTCAAGTCGAGAGTAATGATTCGTCTGTCGCTCATCGAGAAATTCTCTAAGTCATCTCTAATCAGAGATAAGTCAGGTCGAGTGCGCCATATCCAATCAGGCCCAACGATGTGAGTAAATGGGTTTACATCTTCCAATGAATACGGCATCAATCCGATAGGAGTCAAAATCATCACTTCGAGTCCTGGAGCATGATGAATAAGGCGTGTCACAAGATTATCACATCTCTCTCTCCACGGCCCTGAACGACCATGCAGAATCAGTACATCCGATGAACCAGAACCTTGTGGAGCCTGAGAATGCCACCTCGTGAACATCATGTGTCTCGCTGCAATAATGTGTGGCCTAGCGAGGGTATCCTTGCCGCCCCATGATTCTCCACCTTTACGAGGAGTGGTTTGTGATTTTACAATCCAGTCCCAACTTGATTCCCATGCCCCCTTCTCTGAACCCATTTCTTGCGATGCTAATTTCTCATCGAGTATCATTTCATCTTTCATCATCTTCGATACATGACCCATTGAGGGGTTGGTAATAAGCCATAAAAACGCCTCACGCAGAGCAGGGTGCTGATGACTTCTTCTTTCTGCCATACGCCAAATTGTGCCATCACGAACTGCTTGCTTACATCTTGCCAGTTCGGCTAAAGTGACTTCAAGATTATATTTGGATAGTAATTTAGTTCTCTCTTTACCATCCATTGCTCGCACTTCTTCAGGAGTGAGTGAGGCAATACTTGGAGTAGTGACTGGCCAATCGACTAAGTTTGCGATTTTTTCTGTACCCCATGGAGTCAAAAGACGACCATCTCTAGCAAAAAGAGCATAGGCTGCTGAGTCAAATAAATCGGCACCAAGTGCAATCGACATTGGAAACAACATTGGATGACCACAACCAAACATGTGTACTGGCCTGTTTGCAGGAAGGTTTGGTAGTGAAGATAACATAATTTTAGCATATTCCTTGTAGCGATGTTGCTCCATAACTGGAACTATTCCACCGATAGGATGTACAGAAAAGTCAAATTTACCCATTTCTGTTGCTGATTTTGCCCTCAGTTCTTTGAATAGCCCACCTTGGATAGGACCATTTAGCATAGTATCATTGGAAGTATCAACACTAATTTGTGCTCTTGCCAAAGTCTCATCAACTGCAGATTCAACTTCTGATTCCACCATGTCTGGGCGTGAAAATACATCGAGCATGGTAGCGATATCCACTCCTATTGACCGTTGGAATTCCACAATCTCCTCGACGCCGACTTCAACATCTCCATAAACATAGGATTGGAATGTCCCCGAATCTGTCATAATAACACCGGGATAATTTATCAATTCGTGAACCCCATCTTTTTGAGCCTTATTTCTAAGTTCTTCATGCTTCCAAATGATGTAAGAATTGGTAATCAATGCGCCAATCCCATATTTATCCCACATCTCTCTAGGCTCAATTGTCCTAATGTTGGGATTGATAACTGGGAGAAGAGCAGGTGTTTCTAAAATGCCGTGTTCGGTATGTAAACGACCGATTCTAGCCCGACCATCTCTGTCGATAATTTCGAACTTCCCTCTATCTTGTCCCCTACAAGGCTTCGGGTCATCTCGAGTACCATCTCGCCATGCTGCCATAGATGTAGGGCCGCACATGACCTCCTTGAAACCATCCGTGAAAAATGTCGTAAATTCTCATTAATCAACGAACTCTACTTTGCCATGAGCCAAAATAAACTCACGTCCTAAATCATCGAAAGTATCGAGTAAAGCGCTGGAGAATTTTACTGATGAGATTTCATCATCAGACTCAAGATCTGACTTGACGCCCTCAAGAGTCCCCGGGGCTGCACCGCATGAAAGGCAAGCCCCAGTCAAATCGAGTACGATATTCAAAGTTTTATTTGAAGAAACAACTATTTCGTAAGAAGTCAATTCTATACCTCCGCCATGCCCGTCGAGTGCTGCTCTAACTTCGTTAAGTCGTGAAAGTAAAGCAGGAACTATGTCTTCTGAATCTACTATTTCAAGTAGAGACAAACTTCGTAGTCTTTTCTCTTCCGCTTCATCGGTGACATCTTCAATACGTTTCTTAGCCTCAATTTTCATTGATTCCAGTGCTTCAGCAGCATACTTGGACACCAGGTCATCATCGGACATGACCACTGCTCGACTGCGAAGAATTTGAACTCTTTTATCATGACCACGTCCTATTTTAGGCCGACCTAAAAAAGCAATACTGCGTGACATTTTTTTACACCACTTGATAAGGGAGAGGTGAGAGGTTAAATTGCAGGGGAGTCAAGATGGAAGTTTTGAAAATTAATGATTTGCATGTGTCTGTTGATGATACCCCAATCATCAAGGGAATTTCTATCACCATCAACAAAGGGGAAATCCATGCTATCATGGGTCGCAACGGCGCAGGAAAATCAACTCTAGCAAATGTTGTCATGGGTCATCCGGCATATGAAATAACTTCAGGAGACATCGTATTTCTCGGTAAACCTTTAGATGATTACGAAGTATACGAAAGGGCTCGCTCTGGAATGTTCCTATCGTTCCAATATCCACCCTCAATACCAGGAGTACAAGTAGGGAATTTCCTGAAGAAATCTGTTGCTTCTGTTAGAGACCAACAACTCAAGGCAAGAGAATTCAGAAAAGAACTCAATGCTGCCATGGAGCAACTCGAAATGGATAAATCGTTCTTGTCTCGATATGTTAATGACGGTTTTAGTGGGGGAGAAAAAAAGCGCTTGGAAACTCTCCAGATGCTATTACTAAAGCCCCAATTGGCTCTTTTGGACGAAACCGATTCTGGTCTTGACATCGACGCACTAAGAGTTGTTTCAAAGGGAATCAATGAAATTGCTCAGGATTCAGGTTGCCTTGTAATAACACACTATCAAAGACTACTTGACCTTGTCAAGCCGGACTATGTCCACGCAATGATAGACGGAAAAATAGTCATGACTGGAGGACCAGAGCTCGCTCTGAAACTCGAAGAAAACGGATATGATTGGTTGGAGGCCTGAAAATGAGTGAACAAGCCCACGAAGCTGTAGGCGATTACCGCTATGGGTTCCATGACCCTGAACAGGCGACAATAAGATTTGACAAAGGTCTTTCTGAGCAAGTGGTAAGAGATATTTCGGAATTAAAGAACGAGCCTGAATGGATGACCGAAGTTAGAGTCAAGGCTTACCATCACTTCATTGAAAGACCTATGCCAGAATGGGGTAACTGCAACATGCTGGATGATATCAATTTCGAGAATGTCACATATTTCTTACGCTCGTCCAATAAAACCGAGAAAGACTGGGATGATGTCCCAGACGATATCAAAAATACATTCGAAAGATTGGGAATTCCTGAAGCAGAGCAAAAATGGCTCGGTGGAGTAACAGCTCAATATGAATCTGAAGCAGTATACCATTCGATTCGTGAAGATCTTGAACAGCAAGGAGTATTATTCTTCGATATGGACACTGGGTTGAAAGAACATCCTGAAATTGTCAAGAAATATTTCTGCAGTGTAGTCCCATACACGGATAACAAATTTGCTGCACTAAATACCGCTGTTTGGTCTGGTGGTTCATTCATTTACGTACCCAAAAATGTCCATGTAGAAATGCCAGTTCAAGCATATTTTAGAATAAATGCAAAGAACATGGGCCAGTTTGAACGTACGCTCATTATCGCTGATGAAGGCAGTAGCATCCACTATGTTGAAGGTTGTACTGCTCCAACCTATTCGACGGATTCACTACACTCTGCCGTGGTAGAACTAATCGCTATGGATAATGCTAAGATTAGATATTCCACAGTTCAAAACTGGTCTGCCAATGTATACAATCTAGTAACAAAAAGAGGTATTGCACACGCTAATTCTGTAATCGAATGGGTAGATGGAAACATAGGGTCCAAATTAACCATGAAATACCCATCTGTTATTCTCAAAGGTGAAGGCGCTCATGCCGAGGTTATCTCTGTCGCTTACGCTGGTGAAGGACAACACCAAGACGCTGGCGCAAAAGTACATCACTTGGCCCCTAGAACAACATCCAACATTCTGTCTAAATCGATTTCCAAGAATGGCGGTCGCTCCTCCTATCGAGGTATGCTACAAGTAACTCCAAAGGCTGAAGGATGCCGTTCAAAAATCGTTTGTGATGCATTGATGTTAGATGATTCTTCACGCTCTGATACTTACCCCACCATGGAAGTTGGAAATTCAACTGCCGACTTAGAACACGAAGCGAGTGTATCGAAAATATCTGGTGACCAATTGTTTTACTTAATGAGTCGAGGATTTAGTGAAGAAGAAGCAATGGGTATGATTGTTAATGGATTCTTTGAACCATTCACCAGAGAACTACCAATGGAATATGCGGTTGAACTAAACAAGTTGTTAGAACTGGAAATGGAGGGTTCGATTGGATGACATACCTCGATATGGAAATCCCGTCACGTTCATCTCATCTTTGGCGTTATACACCTTGGAAGCGTATTCACCCGTCTAAAGTTGATATTGTCCCAAGTTGTGAAACAATCATAATCAATCATGAAGGAGATTGTGAACTCAAAGAAAGTATACGCACTGTCAATGAATCAAATGATATTTCCCGTGTATTCTTACATGAATGCAATGATCAAATGAGCACAGTAGAGATAGATGGCAAAGGACAGTTAGTCCATGTTAATCTCATTGCATCTGGCGAAAGTGTAGTTGGGCACATTGACTTTCAATGTAAAGGAGAGGCGACAATAATCATTCATCTTTCAGGCTCGGCTACTTGGACTGGCTTACACATCACTGGAAATCTCGAGAAAAATTCATCCATTGGCTATGCTTTTGTCAATGAACTAGATAGCAACTCAAAACTACTAAGATGCGAAGATTGGAACATCCACCGTGATTCGAGACTGGAATATGGAGAACTTTCAATTGGAGGATTCAGAAATAAAACTGATATCCGTACCACATTGAGTGATTCAAATTCTTCATTAAACCAAACTGTGGCGGTTTATGGTGTCGATTCGAGACATGATGACCACCACATGGAAATCAGTCACATGGTAAAGCATACCGATTCATCACTGATTATGAATGCAGCATGTGGAGGTAGAAGCCACTCAATTGGAACTGGACAATTATTTATTGCCAAAGATGCAAATAACTCTAATGCTGGCCAAGTATTCCACAATCTATTACTATCACAAGATGCCAGAGCGGATGCAATACCAGAACTCGAAGTCCTTTCCGATGATGTTAGTGCCGCACACGGCGCTGCAAGTGCACCTATCGACAAAGAACAGTTGCACTACCTATTATCTCGAGGATTATCACCTGAACAAGCTGAGGCACTTATTGTCGAAGGCTTTCTTGTCAATACTTTTTCCTCTCTGAAAAACAAAATAATTTCTGATGATTTGAAAACAAGATTAAAAATTCACCTTGAATGTGGAATCATGAGGTGAAGACATGAGAGAACAATTTCCGATTCTTCAGCGCGAAGTCAATGGTTATCCATTGGTTTACCTCGATAACGCTGCTACAACACAAAAACCTCAAGTTGTAATCGATGCAATGAATCATTATTATAGCAATTCAAATGCGAATGTACACAGAGCAGTTCACACCTTAGCTGGTGAGGCAACAGATGGTTATGAGGCATGCCGAACTACTTTGAAAAAGAGATTCAATGCTGAAAAGGTAATCATCACAGGTGGAACAACAGAAGCGATTAATTTAGTCGCACATGCATGGGGTAGGGCAAATCTATCACCAGGCGATGCAGTAGTATTGACTGAAATGGAGCATCACTCCGATATCGTACCATGGCAAATGCTAGCTAAAGAACTAGAAATTGAACTACGTTATGTCCCTGTGCAAGAAGACCTAACCTTGGATATGGAGATACTGGAAGCCTCTCTTGAAGGAGCAAAATTAGTCTGTGTAGTTCACATTTCCAATGTCCTTGGAGTTTGTAATCCTGTTGAGAAAATAATATCATTAGCAAACCAAAACGGTGCAAAGGTTCTGTTAGACGCCGCACAGAGTGTACCACACCAATCCGTTGACTTCCAGGAATTGGGCGCTGACTTCATGGCATTTTCTGCACATAAAATGTGCGGACCAACAGGAATTGGAGCGCTATTAGTAGCAAATGATGTATTCGAAGAAATGGAACCATTCATGGGTGGTGGCGATATGATAGAAACCGTTTCAATTCATGGCTCAACTTATCAAACCAATGAGCACAAATTCGAAGCAGGAACGCCAAAAATAGCAGAAGCAATCGGGTGGAATGCTGCATTGGAGTGGATGGATAATATCGATTTGGAATCAGAACACTCACGGCTATTGACACTAGCAAGATGGCTATCTAAGGAATTACGCTCGATGGGAATGACAGTTTACGGTCGTCATGATGATAACGACGCTGCAGTTGTATCATTCCTACATCCTACAATGAATAGTGAAGACTTAGCGCACTTACTCGATGCACGAGGCTATGCTGTAAGAACCGGCCATCATTGTGCTCAACCACTTTTGGAAAGATTGAAAATCACTGGAACAGTAAGAGCATCTTTGTATTTTTATAACTCAAAAGAAGAAGTAGAAAATTTTGTCAAGCAATTATCAGATATTCTGGAGAGGTTCGCTTGACTCAACTGATTACTCTTGATGAGTTAATCGAAGAATTTCAAGATATTGACGATAAAATGGAAAGACTCGAAATGGTTTTTGAGTTATCTGATGAAGTTGAATTCTTAGAAATGGAACACTGGACCAATTTGACTCGTGTTAGAGGTTGTCAATCTGAAGCCCATGTTTTAGTCTCCATCGAAGAAGATTTAGTAAAATTGAAAGCGGGCGCTGACTCCAAATTGGTTCAAGGCTTGATGGGTATTTTGACAATCGCCCTCAGAGACATTAGCCCTTCGAAAGCCCTTGAATTAAAACCTGAATTTGTAGGGGAAATGGGTGTTCTAAGTTCATTATCTCCTAGTAGATCTAACGGCTTTCGCAACATGTTTGACAAAGTAATGAAAGAAATAAAAGAAAAAATGTAGGTGGAAAAATGGTTGATAAAGACGCTGTACTAGAAAAATTAGATGATGTCGAAGACCCCGAACTAGAACTTTCCATCGTTGAATTAGGATTGGTTTATGACGTTAGAATAGAAACCAAAGATGAAGGCCAACATGCTGAAATCGATATGACACTCACCAGTCCAGGATGCCCTGCGGCTGCAGAAATCATGGCAGCTACACATCGTGCAGCCCTAAAGACCGAAGGAATTGATAGTGTTCATGTTAATCTTGTATGGACACCGAGATGGGACCCAAAGATTCACGCTAATGAAGACGCCAAAATGGACATGGGGATTTGGGATTAACGCTTAACCACAATGGTAAGTATGTCGCCATCCTTGAGTCGGTGGTCTAGTCCTACTCTCTGCCAATCGAACTTAGCACTAGGACCTTTGACTCTCCCATATCGGAATTTCCGATAGAAATCTCTGTGCAACTTATTACAAATATTACCTACTGTAGAATCATCTTTGACAATTAATGGCTCTTCCATATCTGCTTCTTGACCTTGAGGTTTCAAGTATACTCGCATGAAGCCTAAGTTGTCATAGATGAAATCCTTCAAATCGTCAAGACCAATGTCCTTGAAGGCAGAAATTCGCATGATTGGCCAGTCTTCAGGAAGTGCTTTTGTCGCCCTAACCAATTCATCTTCTGTAGCAATATCGATTTTATTTATTGCAATAACTGCTTTTTCATAAATTCTATTTTCTGCTAAACAGTCGACAATTTGTTCAGCCGTTGTATCATTTCGTAAGGTAACAATAGCCGAAGTGAATCCAAAGGAACGTATGATAGAACCAATTTCTTCATTGGTGAGATGGGTTTGCTCGACAGTAGTTCTAACATCGATCCCACCTCTTTCTGTTCGCTTGATAAAGACTGGAGGCTTGGTTTCATTTAGTCTCAAGCCAGCATTATGCAATTCACGATGAAGTACATTGAAGTGGGCGTCTTGGAAAGGGTCTACAATATACAAAACCATGTCAGCACTACGAATAACGTTGAGAATTTCTCGGCCACGACCCTTACCTTCTGCAGCACCTTTGATTAGACCAGGCAAATCTAAAATTTGTATTTTAGCACCCCTGTGCTCCATTACACCAGGAATACAGGTCAATGTGGTAAAAGCATAGCCGGCTGCCTCAGAATGTGCATCTGTGACCTTAGAGATTAGAGTAGATTTACCAACAGAAGGAAAACCTACCAAAGCAACAGTAGCATCACCTGATTTTTTAACTTCGAATCCTTTTCCACCACCACTGGCTTTAGAGTGGGCATGGGCTCTCTCTTCCTTGATTTTTAGTTGTGCAATCTTTGCTTTTAGTTTACCAATGTGAGCGTTAGTAGCCTTGTTTTTTTGAGTCTTATCGATCTCGGCGCGAATCAAATCGATTTGCTCCTTGATTGTCGCCAAATAAAACCCTCTAACTGCGGCCAAATGATAGGCATTCTTCAATGCTACCGCTAAGGAATCAAAAATATATCAAAAAATTAGGTGCGATTAACTCAAAGCACTCGGCCATTTGGCTATATTCATGGGAATAGAAAGTATTGTTCTACTGGTAGAGCAGTCATGCCTTAATTCCTTACTAGAACTCACTTGGGGACAACTTTACAGTGGAATGGAAAAGGGAAATTTTCGAGAATCAAGACCCATGGCCGATAATCGACTAGGTCGATTATTCGATATTGATTGTGAAGCGGAAATACTGGACTGGATGGATTTGGTCGAATGTGAACCCGAAACGAATGTCAAATCATCACTTCAAAATATCAAAGATGGTTCTGAAGGATTGCTCAAACTAATGCAATGGGCAAGTCCTGGACAATGGGAATCTTGGGAGGCTAGAACCTACCTTTACCTCGATGTTGCACTAGGTAGAGAAATTGCTAACAGAGATGATCTCTATTCACAATCTACTTGGAATGAAATTACCGAATCTCTTGCAGGAATTCCAGAAGAAGAGTTTGCTCAAAAAGTATGTCTCGACTGGATGGATCGGAGAAAGGAACTAGGAGAAACT
>Ga0206682_10000482_pt1 | contig 43315 bp, 38 predicted proteins | sample M240m12015metaG_FD_155444 | JGI IMG/M metagenome (GOLD analysis project Ga0206682, IMG submission 155444) | Ammonia-oxidizing marine archaeal communities from Monterey Bay, California, United States - M2 40m 12015 | ecosystem: Environmental > Aquatic > Marine > Intertidal zone | place: USA... | reverse complement strand
TGGTGGTAAAGAAACTACTTTAGGCGATGGTCAGTGGGGTGGTTATTTGTCTTTTTTCACAACTTCAGATGGAACAGCAGGAGCTGCATCAGGTATGTTTGAACATATGAGAATTACAGCTGACGGCAATGTTGGGGTCGGAACGGCGAGTCCTGACGCTAAACTTCATGTTAATGGTAGTATAAAAATTGCTAATTCAAATAGTCGTTTAGTTTTTGGAACATCTGGTGGAACCGATAGAAGAGCTTTAGAAGGTGATGTTAACGGTACATTACTTCAAGTTGGTGAAGGTTATTCTAAAACTAGATTATACGGCAACGTCGGAATTGGGGTTGCACCTTGGGCTTCAAGTTTACCTAATACCGTAATTGATATAAATCCTGTAGCCAGCGTATGGGGATATTCTAATTCCGTATATTTAAATGCTAACGCTTATTATAATAATGGATGGCTTTATAAAACAACTGCGGCTGCTGGCGTTTTACAAGTTGAGGGTAATATTTTAAGATTTAGAACAGCAGCAAGCGGAACAGCAGATGCTGGAATTTCTTTTGGTGTACCTTTTTTAATTGATTCTGCCGGCAACGTCGGAATCGGGACGGATTCGCCTGACAATAAGCTTCAAGTGGTAGCGGGGAACGCTCAAGTTCAAGCTTGGTTTGGTGAAACTAGTTACACAAATGCAGCTGTAAGAATAGGTGGTGACAACTTTCCTGGTGGACGATTATTTCTTCAATATGATGGAGATAATAGTTATATAGATTCATATGGTGGTCACGGAGGCACTCAGCGATATAGAGATTTAACTATAGCAGCTAGAAATATAGTATTTAAAACCGGTAATACAAGTGGATCAGAAAAAGTACGTATTACACAAGCAGGGGGTATAACATTTAATGGCGATACAGCATCAGCAAACGCATTAGACGACTACGAAGAAGGGACTTGGACGCCGGTTATTCAACACAATGATGGCACTGGAAATGTTCCTCTTACTATAAGTGGCGCTAGGTATGTTAAAATTGGAGATTTAGTTTATATTTCAGCATGGATAGATACATTTAATACCGGGGGAGGTGGTCATGCCGGGAGCGGTGCTTACTATGGAATCAGAGGTATGCCTTTTATTCCAGAAAATTACGGTGTTTGGGAATTAGCTTATGCTAGCAGTGGTGTAACCTCGTATGGTGGCTATTCTTCGGCCGCAAGTTTATACTTTATGCATAATGGTACCAATGGGCAACGATCCTCAACTCACGTTAACGGGGCTGGGGTTAATGCTTGGGGAGCAAGTCAACATTTTATGATGAATTGCACATATAGAGTACAATAAAATAAATATTTAAAAATGAGTTTAGAAAAAAAAAGAATCCAAGACAAAATTGAAATAGTTACCGAATTTAAACATATTCAAATAAGATATTCAGATCAAATAATTGAAGACGGTAATGTTATATCAAGTTCTTACTATAGAGACACTGTTCCCTGTGGCGAAGATGCAAAGGCTATCGAACACAATGTAAAAGCTTTAGCTGATATATACTGGACAGACGAAATAAAAGCAGCATACCAAGCAAGTTTAGAAATAGAATAATATGGCACAAACTAAAGTAAAACTTATATCAGACGGGGTAATAGTCCAGGGTAATTTACACTCAAGCCACGGTATAACTACCGCGCATATTGGTGAGGGCAGCAATTTGTATTACACGGATGCTAGAGTGAGTTCTTACTTATCTACAAATAGTTTTGCTACAGAAAGCTATGTGGGTACACAGATAACTAATTTAGTTGATTCGTCACCTGCAACTCTTAATACACTTAATGAATTAGCTGCTGCTCTTGGAGATGATCCAAACTTTGCAACAACTACAGCAACAAGTATTGGGTTAAAAGCTCCATTAGCATCACCTAGTTTTACAGGAAACTCAACTTTTGCAGGAGATGTAGGTTTAGGAGGAACAGGTATATATACGAGTTCACATTCTTTAAATATAGATGGAACAGGTTTAGCAATTAAAAATGATACAGCAGGTAGTAGCAACAATTGGAGTAATATTAGAAATACTGCAATTTTAAGTTCATCTAATCTTGTTTTTACTACTGGTTTAGGTGATGCTTTAACTTTAAATCACGATAAATCAGCAACTTTTTCAGGGAATGTGCATGCAAACGAAAGAGTTATTGTTTCTGGTAACACAAATACTTATGCAACTGCACCACTTGTTTATTTTGATTCAACCAGTACTGCAGACGCAGGTGTGCGAGATTGGGCAATTGGGCCAGCAGATGACTCTTATGGAAACTTCCATTTTTTTGCTGGAGCAAGCACAGGGGCAAACCCAGTTGGAAATTCAGGAAGAGTCTTAACTATTACAAATACAGGAAACGCAACTTTTTCAGGTCAAATTAATGCGGGAACTAAAATTAGCTTACCCGATGGCGGTGATTTGTTTTGGGGTGGTGGTTATGGAAATGGTGGCCCTGTTTTAGCAGCTAATGGTACTTCTATGAAAATGTATCCATCGGGCGCAGTTAGTGGCGTACAATTTAGCCTTTCACCAACTGTTGCAACTTTTGGTGGTGATGTTAAAACAACAGGGGCAGCGATAGGAACAACTCAAGCAGACGGCGATTATGTATCTAAATTATACACTTTAAACGCCGATGGATTTCTGTCATTGTACACAGGTCAGGCAACGCCTTTAGAAAAAGTAAGAATTACTTCATATGGTAATAATTGGATAGATCCAGCAGCCAATGGCAACTTTGGAATCGGAACAGCTTCACCGAACGCTAAATTAGAAGTGAACGTTCCAACTGGTGGTGGTATTTTAATTAAAAGTGCTGATGTGGCTACTTTTAAAATGAAAGGTGCTGGGGGAGTTTATGATTGGGGGTTAGCTACTACAAATTTAGCAGCTAGTGATTTTGGTATGTATAAATCTAATGCTGGTGGAGGTGACCCAATTACTGCAGGAACTGCTCAATTGTATTTTAAAGCTACTAGTTCTACAACCTCAGACGTAGGAATCGGAACGACTGGGCCTAATGAAAAACTTCATGTTGTTGGTAACATTTTTTTAAATGCGAATAGTGCTTTTAAAGCAAGTTACAATAATACTGATAATTATCACGGCAGTATGAGGTGGGCAGGTTTGCAGTTAGGAAACAATGGAACAAATAAAATAATTGCTGGTAGAACAGCCGCAGGAGGAGGATTCCAGTTTTACACAAACAATACTGTTGATGCTGCAGACTATACCGTAGCATCGGATGGTATAATGACTATGGCTATGACCAACACCGGCAACGTCGGTATCGGCGAAACTGCGCCTGGAACTCTTTTAAGCTTAAGAAGTCCTTTAGCAAATACTTCTATAGTAACTTTAAAATGTACAAAAAATGATTCAAGTTGGACTGCCGGAGATAGAATTGGTGGTATAAATTTCTTTGGAGAAGATGGTTCGGGGCAAGGCGCAGGAATTAAAGGTTCTATAAATTACATAGTAACATCTAGTAGTGGTGGAAGTAACGCAATGACTTTTAACGTAGCGGGTACCGCAAACAATCAAGAAAAAATGCGTATCCAAGGTGGCGGTAATATCGGGATCGGAACGGATTCGCCTACAACGACTCTTTCTGTAAAAGGAACAAGCAGTAACGGTATTAATATTATAGGCGTGGGAACAACTGCCACTAGAGTTTTTGCGGGACTAAACGCATCAAATCATGGGTATTTATTTGTAACCGGTAGCTCTGGTCAAAGTCCTTCCCTTATAAATTCTGCTGGAGGTGATTCATATATAAGTGGTAAACTTCAGGTAGGAACTTCCGGATGGGGAGGTGTTGGCGCTTTGGTAGTAAACTCTACGGCCGGAAATAATGGAGGTATTGTGGATACGCATGCCAACGGAGGAGCAAGATATTACAGTAGAGTAGCACATGGGCACACGGGAAGTAGTTCCGCAGGGTATTGGCATATAAAAACTAATATAATTCCTAATGCAAACATTATGTTTTTAGCTAAATTTTATGGTTACTTGTATGGTCAAAGTGCGATATTAGATTTACAACACTCAGGATATGCATATTCAGGTGGATCGGTTATAGCCCAAGGAACGATAAACAATAGCAGTGTTGGTGGTATTTCTAGCGCTATATATTTAACGTCTAGCAATCAAGTGTGTTTTAGAATTGATATGGGTGGAAGTACTTATTATGCAGGGCTTTGGATGGATATAGGTTTCCAAAATCCCACAGGAGGTAACCATCAGTTAGAAATATTAGGTTCTACATTCAGCGCTACAACAAATTATTATACATAAAAAACAAATAAATGGCAAACACTAAAGTAACAGGTGATTTAATAGCGAGCTCAACGATAGCTACAGGCAACATAGCGGATAATGCGGTTACTAGCGATAAAATAAGTGGGATTACAACAGCTCATATTACTGAGGGTGCTAACTTGTATTATACAGATGCTAGAGCAGATGCCAGGATAACTGCCGCAACAACTAGTGATTTAAGTGAAGGTACAAATCTATATTATACAGATGCTAGGGCTGACGCAAGAGTTGCTTTAATTGTAGATTCTGCACCAGTAACTTTAGATACTTTAAACGAATTAGCGGCCGCTTTAGGCGACGATCCTAATTTCGCTACTACAACAGCTACAAACATTGGGCTGAAAGCACCATTAGCTTCGCCATCGTTTACTGGAAATGCAACTTTTGCAGGTTTTTTAACAGCCCAAAAGTTAACTTCAACAGATGGGGTTTTAGAATTAGATGACAATGGAACACATAATGGTATTATAAATGCCCCAGCATCTTTAAGAATTAATATAGATAGTAATAGCACAGGTACAGGAGAAAAATTTGTTGTTGGTCATAACCAAACTAGTATAAATAACAATAATGAGTTATTTGTTGTAGATGAAAGTGGTAACGCAACTTTTGCAGGTGAAATTACTTCAGGCGATGACATAAATGCTAGCGGTAAACTTGTACTTGCAAACGTGGCAAATGATAAAAAAATAGCTTTTAGAAGAACAGGGGGTAATAACTTTTCTATTGAACACGATAGCGGTAAAATATATTTTTATAATGAATCTAGTAGTTTACCTACTTTAGCTATATCAAACAATGGTTCAATATACAACCATCAATCGTCAGGATCAATAACTAAATATGGTTATAACGCTTTAAATGGAACTAGTTTTACAGCTGATGAAAGCTCTGCTTTTGGTACTAACGCTTTAGCGTCTTCTGTATCTGGTAGAAACCATGCGTTTGGTTTTAGAGCTCTTCAAGATTTAACCACAGGTGGTTATAACACTGCGGTAGGTGGTGAATCTATAGAAAACAATATTGATGGAAGTTATAATACTGGTGTTGGAGCATTTGCATTAAGAGTTTTAACTACAGCAAGTCACAACACAGGTGTTGGAGGTCAAGCTTTATATTATAGTAATAATGACTATAATACTGCTATAGGTTATTTTGCTGGTAAAGGTATAACAACCGGTGCAAGAAATGTAGCCTTAGGATCTCAAGCTATGGAAGCAATTGGTGCGACAGGAGATGATAATGTAGCCGTTGGCCATTACGCCATGCAATCGCTTGGTAACGCTTCACAAAACGTAGTTATAGGAAATTATGCTGGAGATGCGCTAGATACAGGCGCTAACAACGTCGCTATAGGTTATAAAGCACTTTCATCCACCACAACGCAAAGCAACAACATTGCTATAGGTAGAACAGCCATGCAAGTATCAACCGCTGCAAATTCTGTTGGTATTGGTAATGATGCTTTAGAAGGTGCCACTGGAGACGATAACGTAGCTGTTGGTATATTTGCTGGAAGAATAGTAAGCTCAGGGCAATCTAATGTTTTAGTAGGTTACAGAGCGGGATATGATGTAACAACGGGTAGTTATAACACTTTGATAGGAAGACAATCAGGTGGAAGTATATCGGGTGGTCAAAGAAACGTGGGTGTTGGTTATGCTTCATTAAATGGTAATACTGGTAGTTATAATACTGGTATTGGTATGGAAACATTGAATAATGATTCAAATAGTTATAATACAGCTTTAGGTTATGAAGCTGGTAGAGATGTTAATGGCCAAGAAAATACTTTTATAGGTCATCACGCTGGTAGATTAACAACAGGTGGTAATGAAGTTACGTTTGTTGGTTCCGGCGCGGGTTATAAAAACGCAAGCAGTGACAATACTGGTGTGGGTCGATATGCTTTATATAATAGCACGGCTGCATATAATACAGCTATTGGTCATCAAGCTGGTTATGGAGTTACAACCGGTAATTTTAATACTTTTGTTGGAGAAAGAACTGGGGGCTCTATTGCAGCTGGAGCAGGAAACGTAGCGGTGGGTAGAAGATCAATGTATGTAGCAACCGGTAATAATAACACTTGTTTAGGTATGCAAGCTGGGTACGGCTTAACAAGCGGAGATAATAATATAGCCATAGGTAATGGTGCTGTAGAAATAGCGGCAACAACAGGTAATGACAATATAGCCATAGGTATGAGCGCAAGCACAAATTTAACAAGTGGTGCTAGAAATGTAGCTATAGGGAATTCTGCAGCATATAATATAGAATCAGCGGTTAACTCTGTTGCTGTTGGTCATGAAGCATTAAAAGCGTTGATCGGTGGAGCTCATAACGTCGCTGTAGGTGCGTATGCTTTATTACGACTTACAAGCGGAGGTGTTAATGTTGCTATGGGTTTATCAGCTGGTTCTCATATAACAACCGGAAGTCATAATACTTGTTTAGGTTATGATTCTTTTCAAGCTGTAACTAGCGCAGGTTTTAATACAGGTGTTGGTTCAAGCACTGGTGTTTATCAAACTGGTAGTTATAACACCGCACTTGGTTATTTCTCTCAATATGGTGTTTCAGGAAATTCAGGCGGAAGTTATAATACATCTAATGGATATTATGCAGGTGCATATAATAGAGCATCAAACAATACATTTTTAGGCGCGCTTGCAGGTAGATTTAATTCAACTGGTGAGCAAAACACTTTTGTAGGATCACAATCAGCAGATAATACTGTAATAACAGGGAATGGTAACGTGTCATTAGGGTTTGGATCTGCACACAATGTAGGTGGTGGAGATAATAACATTTGTATTGGTAGAAATGCTGGTTTTCTTGTAACGAGCGGAAACAATAATATTTTAATTGGAGAAGCGGCTGGTAATAATGCAAGTAACTCTAATTCATTAGGTATTGTAACTACAGGGTCTAATGAAATACAAATGGGGAATGACGATCACTCTCAGGCTTATATTCAAATTAGCTGGACAACAGTATCTGATGCAAGAGATAAAAGTAATATTAATGACATACCTTATGGATTAGATTTTGTAAATCAATTAAACCCTAAAGTTTATGAGTTTACAAACAATAGGGAAGAAAATATTCCAGATGGAAAACAAAGATTTGGATTTTTAGCACAAGATATTTTAAAAATAGAAGATGATAATCCAATTATAGTAAACAACACAGACGAAAATAAGTTAAAAATGACTAATGACTATTTAGTACCCGTGTTGGTAAAAGCAATACAAGAACTAAAATTAGAAATAGAACAATTAAAAACTCAAATAAATAATTAAACATGGCAAGCACCTACAAATGGGCAATTAATGCGTTAGACGCGAAAATTTCCCACGATAGCAAAGATAATGTTATTAACTCAATTCACTGGGAATATACTGCGGTTGATGAGAGTGATCCTACTAAAACATCTAATATAATAGGGGTACACATTATAGAATACGATGCGAACAACTTTACGGAATACGACAGTATAGAAGAGGCTGATGTGATTGGTTGGTTAGAAAACGGGTTAGATGTAGACAGTATGAAAGCTAGTTTAGATTCACAAATTGAATTACAAAAAACGCCAGTTGATACAACATTTCATTTGCCTTTTGAACCTAGCACAATACCAGACGTAGAAGAATAATTAGAAATTAAGTAAAACAAGTGATAATAAATTATAACCCAAACAATTAAATTAAATTTTAAAAAATTAAAGATTATGGAAAACCAAGTAAACAAAATTACACCTGAACAATTAGAAGAATTACAGGGATTTGTAGGTAAGCTTAACAACGCTGCTTCGCAAATAGGTAACTTAGAATTAAAGAAACACCAGCTTAACCACGCTGCAGCAGAAGTTCAACAAGATTTGAACAAGCTACAAGCTAAGCTAGAAGAAAAGTACGGTAAAATACAAATCAATATTGAAGATGGGTCTTACGAGGATATAAAAGAAGATGAAGCTAGTTCGTAAGATAAGCATCGGTAGAGATTACAAGAACGATGCAATGCATTATTCTGTTGGTCAAGAGGTCTATGGAGGTCACACTATTTGTGATATAATTGAAGAAGACTCTAAGTTTTCCGTATACATAAAAAAGAAAGACGAAGTACTTCCTTGGAAAGATTTCAACAAGAACATGGCGATAGCTGTGGAATACAATTTAGAATATTAATGCAAAGTATATTCAATTTTATTATTGAGCCTATAGGAGGAAGATACGATAATAAAAAGAAAGTTGGTGATAAGGAGCTCATTGTAAATACTGAGCTCCAAAATCATAATTTTGTTAATAGAACCGCTAAAGTTGTAGCATTACCTAAAGCTGTTAAAACAGATATTAAAATAGGTGACACAGTGATTGTTCATCATAACATTTTTAGAAGATACCATGATGTAAAAGGTATTGAAAAAAATTCTAAAAGTTACTATAAAGAAGATTTATATTTTGCTTGGCCTGATCAAGTATTCATGTATAAACACAAAAACAAATGGATAGCAAATGACGGCTACTGTTTTGTTAAACCTATACAGTCTAATAATTATTTAAATACAGACAAAGAACAACCGTTAGTGGGTATTGTTAAACATTTAGATAATAAAACTGATTATATAAAAGAAAATGATTTAATTGGTTTTGTACCAACTAGTGAGTTTGAATTTGTTATAGACAATGAAAGAATGTATAGAGTGAGAATTCAATCAATTACAATCAAATATGAACGTCAAGGAAACGAAAAAGAATATAATCCAAGCTGGACATGAAGCAGTTAAAGAACTTATTAAAGTTGCTAAAGAACCTATTGTTGAAACTGATGATGACATCTCAGCCGATAGACTCAAGAACGCTGCAGCCACTAAAAAGCTCGCAATATTCGATGCATTTGAGATTTTAAGTAGAATACAGGAAGAAGACGATATTCTTAATAACAAACCTAAAGAAGAGGTTGAAATTGAGGTGTTTAGTGGATTTGCTGAAAAAAGATCTAAGTAATGTACGAACAAAGTTTGTATAAGGTTGTAGAACCTATAAAAATAAACACCATTAAAAGATTAAATAAATCTAAAAAATGGAAGTATGGATATAATAAAGAGCATGATGTTGTTGTTATATCAAAGACAGGTCAGATAGGTGAAGTGTATAGCATACAAAATTTAAAAATAGCTTTACCTAAAGCAATAGAAGTTGATAATGAAAACGATAAATGGACGCCACACGAGTATCCTAAAGAACTTAAATCTATTAAAAGTATATTTGATTGGAAAGATTATCCAGATGAATTTAAAAAAAGATGGCATGGGTATATTGATAAAGAGTTTGCTAAAAGAGATGAAGGTTATTGGTTTCAGAATAAAAAGATTCCTACCTATATTACTGGCACTCATTACATGTACTTGCAGTGGACCAAGATTGATGTTGGGAGACCAGATTTTAGGGAAGCAAACAGACTATTCTTTATATTCTGGGAAGCTTGCAAAGCAGATACAAGATGCTACGGAATGTGTTATCTTAAAAACAGACGTTCAGGCTTTTCATTTATGGCATCCGGAGAGACCGTTAACTTGGCTACAGTATCATCTGATTCAAGATACGGTATATTATCAAAGTCAGGTGCTGATGCAAAAAAAATGTTTACAGATAAGGTTGTACCAATATCCATCAACTATCCGTTCTTTTTCAGACCCATACAAGACGGTATGGATAGACCGAAAACAGAACTTGCATATAGAGTACCAGCTTCAAAGTTTACTCGTAAAAGATTTGAGTCTAAAAACAAAACTCAAGATATAGCTGGATTAGATACAACTATTGATTGGAAAAATACAGGGGACAACAGTTATGATGGTGAAAAACTTGCATTACTAGTACATGATGAAGCAGGAAAATGGGAACGTCCAGAAAATATTCTTAACAACTGGCGGGTTACGAAAACCACGCTTAGATTAGGTTCAAGAATAATTGGTAAGTGTATGATGGGTTCAACATCAAACGCTTTAGACAAAGGAGGAACAAATTTTAAGAAATTATATAATAATTCAGATGTTACGAAAAGAAACGCCAATGGCCAAACTCGCTCAGGATTATATTCTTTGTTCATACCTATGGAATGGAACTACGAAGGATTCATTGATATGCATGGAATACCTACGTTCGACACTCCTAAAAAAGAAACGCTTGGACCACAGGGAGATCCAATAGAGATAGGTGTAATAGAACATTGGCAAAATGAAGCTGACGGATTAAAAAATGATCAAGATGCTTTAAATGAATTTTACAGACAATTTCCTCGTACAGAGGAACATGCTTTTAGAGATGAAGCCAATAACAGTATATTTAACCTAGTTAAGATATACGAACAAATAGATTATAATGAAGATTTAAAAAGCTCTGCTGGAATAACACAAGGCAATTTTCAGTGGGCTATGGGTAGCAAAGATTCAAAAGTAGTATTTTATCCTGATAATAATGGTAGATTTAAAGTTAGCTGGGTTCCACCAGTTCACTTACAAAATAACGTAATTATTAAAAACGGTAGAAAAACACCTGGCAACGAACATATGGGAGCGTTTGGTTGTGACTCATATGATATATCAGGAACTGTAGATGGAACAGGATCTAAAGGTGCATTGCATGGGTTAACAAAGTTTTCTATGGAAAACTGTCCACCTAATCAATTCTTTTTAGAGTACATAGCAAGACCTCAGACTGCTGAGATCTTCTTTGAAGACGTTCTAATGGCACTTGTATTTTACGGGATGCCTATACTTGCAGAGAATAATAAACCACGTCTATTGTATTATTTAAAAAGGCGAGGTTATAGAGGTTATTCAATGAATAGACCAGATAAAGTTTGGAATAAATTATCTGTAGCAGAAAAAGAAATAGGTGGTATACCTAATTCAAGTGAAGATATTAAACAAGCTCACGCAGCTGCAATAGAAATGTATATACAAGATCATGTAGGTTTAAAAGGAGATGGTACTTATGGAAATATGTATTTTAATTCTACTTTAAACGACTGGGCTGGATTTGATATAAATAAAAGAACTAAATACGATGCTGCAATAAGCTCTGGCCTAGCGGTTATGGCTTGTAACAGGCATTTATATACTCCACACGCATCAATGGAAAAACAAAAATTAAACATAAGTTTTGCTAGATATAAACAAGCTGGCATGCGATCAAAAATAATAGAATAACATGGCTGAATCAGTTGTAAAAGGTTACTTTCCAAGTCAAATCGCAAGCGATTTAGAAAAAAATAGCCAAGAATATGGTTTAAAGGTTGCTAAAGCTATAGAGTCTGAGTGGTTCAAAAGAGATTCAGGTACTAATAGGTTTTATAGTAACTCTAATGAGTTTCATAGATTAAGATTATACGCACGAGGAGAGCAGAGTATACAAAAATATAAAGACGAACTATCTATTAATGGTGATTTATCTTATTTAAACTTAGATTGGAAACCCGTACCTATTATACCTAAATTTGTAGATATAGTAGTTAACGGTATATCTGAAAGAGCTTATGATATAAAAGCTTTTTCTCAAGATCCATATGGTGTTAGTAAAAGAACTAAGTATATGGAATCGATACTTAGAGACATGCAAACTAAGGAATTAATACAGTTTGCTAAACAAAATTTTAATGTTGATATGCAAGAGAACGCTACTGAAGAGTTACCAGACTCTAGAGAAGAGCTTGATCTACATATGCAATTAAACTATAAGCAAGCTGTTGAAATAGCTGAAGAACAAGCTATAAACACACTATTAGAAGGTAATAAGTATGAATTAACTAGAAAGAGGTTAAATTATGATCTTACTACAATAGGTATAGCAGCTGTAAAAAATAGTTATAATACATCTGAAGGTGTTAAAGTTGAATACTGCGATCCAGCCAACATGATATACTCATATACTGAGTCGCCTTATTTTGATGATATATATTATGTAGGAGAAATAAAATCACTACATTTAAATGAAGTTAAAAAACAATTTCCTGATTTAACTAACGAAGATTTAAACAATATAACTAAACAAGGTGTTCACAACACTGGTTTATTCAATAGAACAGTATCTGAAACAAACAACTTAGATAAAAACACAATACAAGTTTTATATTTTAATTATAAAACATACGCTAATGAAGTATATAAGGTTAAAGAAACTGCAACTGGTGCTACTAAGATTATTATAAAAGATGATAGTTTTAATCCACCAGGTTTAGATGAGCAGCTAGAAGCTAGATATGGAAAAATGTCTAGATCTATAGAGGTTCTATACGAAGGAGCATTGGTTTTAGGAACTCAAAGATTATTAAAATGGGAACTTGCTAAAAACATGATGAGACCTAAAAGTGATTACACTAAGGTTAAAATGAATTACAACATCGTAGCTCCAAGAATGTATAAAGGTAGAATCGAATCATTAGTTAGTAGAATAACTGGTTTTGCGGATATGATACAGTTAACTCATTTAAAGCTACAACAAGTTATGTCAAGAATAGTACCAGACGGTATATATTTAGACGCTGATGGTTTAGCTGAAATTGATTTAGGTAATGGAACAAATTATAATCCACAGGAAGCATTAAACATGTTCTTTCAAACAGGTTCTATATTAGGTAGATCATTTACGTCTGAAGGCGATATGAACCCTGGTAAAGTACCTATACAAGAAATAAATAGTGGTTCTGGTGGTTCTAAAATGCAAACATTAATACAAACTTATAATTACTACTTACAGATGATACGTGATGCAACTGGTCTTAATGAGGCTAGAGATGCTAGTACACCTGATAGTAATGCTTTGGTTGGTATACAAAAACTTGCTGCTGCAAATTCAAATACAGCAACAAGACATATATTACAAGCTGGTTTATTCTTAACGTCTGAAACAGCTGATTCATTATCACTTAGAATATCTGACATTTTAGAGTATTCACCAACAAGAGATGCTTTCATACAAGCTATAGGTTCTCACAATGTTGCTGTTTTATCTGAAATGCAAGAGTTACATCTTTATGATTTTGGAATATTTTTAGAGTTAGCACCTGATGAAGAGGAAAAACAACTTCTTGAAAATAACATACAAGTTGCTATTGCACAAAAAATGATTGATCTTGATGATGCTATAGATCTTAGAAATATTAAAAATATAAAACTTGCAAACCAGCTACTTAAAATACGTAGAAAGAAAAAACAAGAAAGAGATCAGCAGATGCAAGAAAGAAATATTCAAGCACAAGCACAAGCTAATGCTCAAGCTCAACAAGCTGCGTCTCAAGCTGAAGTACAAAAGCAACAAGCTCTTATACAGATACAAACAGCATTAGAACAAACTAAAGCTCAGTTAGAACTACAAAAACTTCAACAAGAAGTTGCTAGTAAAAAAGAGTTAATGCAGTTAGAATTCCAATTAAACATGCAATTAAAACAATTGGAGAATCAAACTGTTAATGATAAAGAAAAATACAAAGAAGACAGAAAAGATGAAAGAACTAAAATTCAAGCATCTCAACAGTCTGAATTAATAGATCAAAGGAATAATGCTAAGCCACCTAAGAACTTTGAATCTACATCGAATGATACTATGGGTGGTATAGATTTAGGTTTATTCAATGCCTAAAAATTGTTTAATTTTATAATATTATATTATGTCAGAAGAATTACAAGAAGTTGTAGAGGAATCTACAGTTGACCAACAGACTGAGGAAGTTGTTGATCAAGAAAAACCCGTCGAAGAGCAACCTAAAAATGAGGTTGATGAAGACGGTACTATTAAGTTGGATTTAAGTAATTTAAATAAAATACCAAATCCATCTGAAACTACAGAAGAGCCTGTTGAACAAGAGGCTGAAGAAGTAGTAGAAGAAGTTGTTGAAGAAATTGTTGGAGAAAAACAAGAAGAACAACCTGTATTAGAAGAAGTAAAAGAAGAAGAAGTACAAGAACAAACAGAGCAATTAGCAGAAGAAGTAGAAGAAGCTGTTGCTGAAGCTGAAGAGTCTGGAATTAATTTACCTGAAAATATACAGAAAGCTGTAGATTTTATGAATGAAACAGGTGGTAATTTAGAAGATTATGTAAGACTTAATCAAGACTTCAGTAGTTTTGATGATGATCAACTGTTAAAAGAGTACTATAAACAAACTAAGCCTCATTTATCAAATGATGAAATTAATTTCATGATAGAGGATAGTTTTAGTTTTGATGAAGATGAAGATACAGAAAGAGATATTAAAAGAAAAAAATTAGCGCTTAAAGAGCAAGTTGCCAGTGCTAAAAGCCACCTAGACGGGCAAAAGTCTAAATATTACGAAGAGATCAAAGCAGGAAACAGGTTAGCGCCTGAGCAAAAGAAAGCTGTAGATTTTTTCAACCGTTACAATAAGGAATCTGAGGAAAACAATAAGGTATTAAACTCTCAGAAATCTATATTTAATAAAAAGACTGAACAAGTCTTTTCTAACGAATTCAAAGGTTTTGAATACAAAGTTGGAGAAAAAAAATATAGATTTAACGTAAAGGACGCAAAAAGTGTAAAGAATACCCAAAGCGACATCAATAATTTTGTTAAGAAGTTTCTTAATGATAAAAATGAAATGAATGATGCTAAAGGTTACCACAAGTCGTTATTTACAGCTATGAATCCAGACATGGTAGCAAACCATTTTTATGAACAAGGAAAAGCAGATGCTATAAAAGATAGCATGTCTAGATCTAAGAACATAAGTATGGAACCTAGAAAAGGTCATGAAAATGTTATCAAAAGTGGTTTTAGCGTGAGATCAGTGCCAAGTGAAAGTTCTAACGATTTTAAGATTAAAATTAGAAAATAACAATTAAAAATTTAAAAAATGGCAATAGCAAGTTCAGGTGCCGCTCTAGCGCACCTTACTCCAAGACCCGTAAAAGATCTATTTGGAGACAATTATTTAAGCATTACCGGGAATGACTTTAACTTTACAAAACAATTCTTACCAGAAGTATATGAAAAAGAAGTAGAAAGATACGGAAACCGTACTATCTCTGGATTTTTGAAAATGGTAGGAGCTGAAATGCCTATGGCTTCTGACGAAGTTGTATGGTCTGAACAAGGTAGAATTCACGTTGCTTATGACGATGTCGTAAGTACTGATGTTTCTGCTAACTCACTTACTTTTAGTGCTGCTCACTTAATTAACATTGGTGATACTATCATCGTTAGTAAAGGTGGTGTAACATTAAAATGTTATGTATCTGCTGTTCCTACTTCAACTACAATTACTGCTCAACCTTACACTGCTGCTGACCTTTCAGGTCTTGGCGCTGATAACGTTGCTGCATTAAAAGTATTTGTTTATGGTTCAGAATACAAAAAAGGATCTTCTGGAGCTGGTAACACTAAAGACGCCAACTTCACATCTTTTAGCAATAAACCAATTATTCTAAGAGATAAGTACAGTGTAAATGGTTCTGATACTGCTCAAATTGGGTGGGTTGAAGTAACTACTGAATCTGGAACTGGAGGTTACCTTTGGTATTTAAAATCAGAGCACGAAGCAAGATTAAGATTTGAAGATCAACTAGAAATGTCTATGATTGAAGCGGAGAAAAAAGCAGGATCATCTGCAATTGTATCTTCAGGAATTTCTGGATCTGAAGGTTTATTTGCTGCAATTAACTCTAGAGGTTTAGTATTTAACAATGCTGACTTTGGAGGTTCTGAAGCTACGGACGGTCTAGCTGACTTTGATTTAATTTTACAAGAATTAGACAAGCAAGGATCAATTGAGGAAAACATGTTATTCTTAGATAGAGGAACTTCTCTAGCTATCGACAATATGTTAGCTGCTCAAAACTCTTACGGTTCAGGTGGTACATCTTACGGTGTTTTTAGTAACAGCGAAGATATGGCATTAAATTTAGGATTTTCTGGTTTCAGAAGAGGTTCTTATGACTTCTACAAAACTGACTGGAAATACTTAAATGACTCAACTACAAGAGGACTAGTTGGTGATATTGAAGGTGTATTTGTTCCTGCTGGAACTTCTACAGTTTACGATCAGCAATTAGGTAAAAACATCTCAAGACCATTCTTACACGTTAGATACAGAGCTTCTGAAGCTGACGATAGAAGAATGAAATCTTGGATCACTGGTTCTGTTGGTGGAAACTATACAAGCGACGAGGATGCAATGAACGTACATTTCTTATCTGAGAGATGTTTATGTGTTCAAGCTGCAAACAACTTCGTATTGTTGAAATCTTCTGATGGAGTTATCGGTGACTAATTATTACCAATAGTAAATTTTACCCTCGTTGTTCTGACGGGGGTAACTTTTACCTTTATTAACATTTATATTATATTATATCATGAAAAAAGAAAAAACAGCAAGTAGCTGGGAAGTAAAAGATAGACTTTATGTTTTAAAGTCTGGAGTTCAACCATTAGTTTTTACACTACCGTCTAAACACACTAGACGAAAATCATTATTGTGGTTTGATGAAAATAACGGTATTCAACAAGAGATTAGATATGCGACAAATCAATCGTCACCTCTAGTTGAAGAGCAAAAAGGATCGGTTACATTAGGTCACATTATATTTAGAGATGGAACTTTAAATGTACCGAAACAAAAACAAAATTTACAAAAATTGCTTTCTTTATACCACCCTGCAAAGGATGTTATTTATAAAGAGCATGATGAAGTAGAAGATGCTAAAGACGATCTTGAATATATGAATTTAGAGATTGATGCATTGGTTGCTGCTAAAAACGTTGAAATTGATATAGCTGAAGCTATATTAAGAGTAGAGGTTGGATCTAGAGTCAATAACATGACTTCTAAGGAGATTAAAAGAGATTTACTAGTATTTGCTAAAAGAAATCCAGCTTTATTCTTAGATTTACTACAAGACGATAGCGTAGAACTTAGAAATTTCGGTATTAAAGCTGTTGAAGCTGGAATACTAAAACTATCCCCGGATCAAAGAAACTTTACTTGGGCTAGCAATGGTAGAAAAGTTTTAACTGTTCCGTTTGATGAACATCCATACTCTGCGTTGGCTTCATATTTTAAAACTGACGAAGGTATAGAAATATACAAAAACATCGAAAAGCGATAATAACAATTGTAGGTAAGGCCTGCTTTTGTGGGCCTTTTCCTATAATAAAAAAATAACATGAGCGTAAATATAGATACAGTTTATCAAAGAGTATTAAACATTGCTAATAAAGAGCAAAGAGGATACATAACACCTCAAGAGTTTAATCTGTTCGCTAACCAAGCACAGATGGACATCTTTGAGCAATATTTTTATGATCTAAATCAATTTAGTAGAATACCTGGTAATGACTCTACTTATTCAGATATGACAGATCTTTTACAAGAAAAGATAGATGTGTTTGAAAAGTTTAGGCAAACTGTAACAATGAGTTCTGGAGGTGTGGGTACTTTACCTACTTACTACAGAATGGGTGAATTATACTATCTTAACTCAGGAAATTACGTTGAAGTAGAAAAACTACAACAAAACGAATTACACCACTATATAAATTCACCACTAACAACCCCATCACTTTCTTTACCTATTTATGTAAATACATCATCATCTGCTATACAAGTTTACCCTATCACTATAACTTCCGGAGTTACGTGTAACTATATATCTAGACCCGCTACTGTAAAGTGGGCATATACTGTAGTTTTTGAACAAGCTATGTATAATGCAAATAATAGTGTTAATTTTGAATTACATGATTCAGAAGAAACAGAATTAGTTATGAAGATACTTTCTTTAGCAGGAGTAATGCTTAAAGATCCTAACATGTATCAAATAGCTAGTACAGAAGATCAAAAATCACTACAACAAGAAAAACAATAATAAATGGGATTATTTCAAGGAACACAACAAAACTACTACACTACTGCTTCTAGTTTCGGAAATTATCAAACTATAAGCCTTAAGGATATAATTAACAACTTTGAAATAGCTTATGTTGGTGAAGGTAAAATTATACCCAAACAAAAAAGAAGCAATATAGTATTTTTTGCAAAAAGAGCTTTACAAGAATTAAGCTACGACACTTTAAAATCAGAAAAATCACAAGAAATAGAAATAAGCCCTAACTTGGTTATGGCTTTACCTCACGACTATGTTAACTATGTTAAAATCACTTGGAAAGATACTTCTGGTGTTGAAAGAATCATATATCAAGCTGATAAAACTAGTAATCCACTTTCTATACTACAAGATGGTTCTTATAACTACTTATTTGATAGTAATAACAACTTATCAACGTCAACTGATTCAGACACTTGGTTAGACTTTAAAGCGTCATCTAATGCAACAAGCGATACTAGCGTCGATGATAGTGGTTTTGATACATCTACATCCAACGGTGGTAGATTTGGTTTAGAGCCTTCAAAAGCACAGTCAAATGGAGTTTTTTATATAGACCCTTTAAAAAGTAGAATACATTTTAGCGCTGACATAAATGGTAAAACAGTAACTTTAAAATACATATCTGATAGTTTAGCTACAGACGATGAAATGAAAGTACATAAGTTTGTTGAAGAAGCTATATATAAATTTATAGCCCACTCAATACTAGCTTCGTCTTCAGGTGTTCAAGAATATATAGTAGCTAGATTTAAAAAAGAAAAGTTTGCCGCTGTAAGAAATGCAAAATTAAGATTATCAAATTTAAAAATTGAAGATTTAACTCAAGTTATGAGAGGTAAATCTAAACAAATAAAACACTAGCACATGCCAGAATTAAAGCACCATTTTCGTCTAGGTAAAATGAATAAAGACCTTGACGAAAGATTAGTTAACAATGGCGAATACAGAGATGCATTAAATATAGAAATATCCAGCTCTGAAGGTTCAGATGTAGGTTCAGTACAAAATATATTAGGTAATACAATTGAAAAAGTAAATACTTATAATTCTGATACTAAAGCTTCCACGTACTGGGGCAGTTCATTTGGTTTGTCTAACGCTACTTGTATTGGCGTTGTTAGAGACACTGAAAATGAAAAAATATATTGGTTTGTAACATCTGATACAGTAGACTGTATTATAGAGTTTAACCAAACAACTAAAGAAATCTCACCTATACTTGTAGACACTCAAGATATATTAAACTTTTCTAGCGATAATCTTATAACGGGTATAAACATATTAGAAGGTTTATTGTTTTGGACTGACAACGTTCATGAACCTAAAAAAATAAACATATCTAAGTTTAAAACAGCTACAAATAATACTTTCACACATACGCAAATAAATGGTTCTAATTTTATAGAAGATCATATTACATTGATAAAAAAATCTCCTATAGAAGCACCAACTTTAAATATGTCATTGTCTAAAAGAAGTGGCGTAATAGAATCATCTACTAGTTATAACTTTACTAGAAATCAAGAGCCAATGTTAACTACAGAACCGGCTTTTAATTTAACTTTTAACCCAGCGCCTAACTTTTTAGTTGGAGATACTATTATACTTAGTTCTAGCGAAGACGATGCTAATTTTAAAGATGAAATAGAAGTTAGAATAAAAATAGCTTCTATAGTTTCTAACACTGTTTTCTCAGTAACGTTACAATCTGTCTCTGATTTAGTTCCAACTAGTGTAATAGTGTATAAGGCTAATTTAGAACAAGAAGAACCTTTGTTTGAATTTAAATTCCCTAGGTTTGCTTATAGGTATAAATATGAAGACGGCGAATACTCTTGTTATTCACCTTTTTCTGAAATAGCATTTTTACCAGATGAGTTTGATTATAATCCTAAAAAAGGTTATAATTTAGGAATGACTAACAACATAAGAAGCTTAACTATATTAGGTTTTAAACCTTCTAACATGCCTTATGGCGTTAAAGAAATAGATCTTTTATATAAAGAATCAAACTCTAATAACATATATACTGTAAAAACTTTTGATGAAAATGATTCTGAGTGGGATAACAATAGTTTTAACATAGAGTCAGAAATAATATATGCTACATTACCAGGTAATCAAATACTTAGACCTTGGGACAATATACCTATAAAAGCTAAAGCTCAAGAAATGATAGGGAATAGGCTTATTTTTGGTAATTATACACAAAACTACGACTTAATAGATTACAATAATAAAATTGTAAAACCTAAGTTTGATGTTACTATTGAGCAACCAACGAATAAAACCGTAGTTGTTAAATCTCCGTCTAAATCTATAAAGTCATTAAGAACATACCAGCTAGGTATTATTTATAAAGATAAATATGGTAGAGAAACACCTGTATTAACTGATGACTCTGGGTCTAAGAAAATTGGTAAAAAATCTGCTGACAATTACAATAATATAAAAGTAAAGTTAACAAACCCTACGTATCCTTCTTGGGCCACTCATTTTAAATACTTTATAAAAGAACCTTCTAATGAGTATTATAATTTAGCAATGGATAGGTGGTATAATGCAGAAGATGATAATGTTTGGTTGAGTTTTCCATCAAGTGAAAGAAACAAGATACAAGAGGATAGGTTTATTATACTAAAAAAGAAACATGATTCCGATGTGTTTGTTCAAGATGAAGCTAAATACAAAGTTATAGCTATATCCAATGAAGCTCCTGAGTTTTTAAAGGAAACTAAAAAAAGTAAAGGTATAATGGAAACCAACTTTTTAACGTCAGGTTTTCCACAAAAAGAAGGTACTTTTGTTGATATTGGCGCTACTGAGTTTGAAGAAGAAACTTTTGGTGTAGGAGAAGGTAATAATCCAGAAATAATATCAATTTCAGATCTTTATATAAAATTTAAAGCCGGTAACAATACTTCTAAATACTACGAAGTTGTAAGCTTTTCAAAAATATCTAATCCAGATAGATACAGAATAACTATAGATAAAACTTTTAAAGAAGATGTTAGTTTTGCTGGTAGTTTTTCTTCACCTGTATCTGGTTTAAGTATAGAAATTGCACAACAAGTTATAGAAAACAAACCAGAGTTTACAGGAAGATTTTTTGTTAAAGTCTATAAAGATCAAGTTTTACAAGATAATATATTAAGCAAAACTGATCAACAAACTAGTTATGGTATAGTTTCTAAAGAAAAAATATTTTTAATAAAGAATAAAGGTGCTAGTAAAAGCTTCTGGAGAGATTCTAATAAAGGTGGTGGTGATGTTAAATCCGGATGGTTTATTGATAACAATAATAATTATTATAATAGTGGTAATGGTGGTGGAAGTTTAGACCCTGCAAAGAGAAGAGATGGTAAATTGTTAGGCGCTACAAACTCTGGGTATGGCATAAAAGCTGGTAAAAAAACAATATCAATTTCATATCATTGGTTTGGTGGTAAAGATAGAAACGCTTGGCCTAGTGTATGGCAAAACTTCCCTAGTGATGAAGAAGATCAACAGTTTATTGATTTTGTAAAATCATTAGAAAATGATGGCATGAAGTTTAGGCTAACAGATGATCCAACAAGCACTGTTTATGAGGTAAAAAAACATTTAAGAACACATATATTTGCGTATGACCAAGCTAGGGTTAAAAGAGGTAAGTTTGCTAGCATGAGAGTTATAAGATGGACTTTAGCCATAGATAAGCCTATAAAGTGGTCACCAGAAACAAATGTAAATGGTATAGAAAATAAAGCTAATGGTACTGGTTTTGAGTTTTTAACACCTTATAATGATGATGCAGAATTTACAACTGACAACCCCGCTATATGGGAAACAGAACCACTAGAAGATATAGGTTTAGATCTATACTATGAGGCTAGTAACGCGTATCCTATAAATCAACATGGTAACGCACATACATTAGATTGGTCTAACTGTTACTCATTTGGAAATGGCGTTGAATCAAATAGAATAAGAGATGATTTTAATGCTGTTCAAATAGATAAAGGACCTAAGGTTTCTACTATATTAGCCGAGCAATATAAGCAAGAGGTGAAAAAGACAGGTTTAATATTTTCAGGTATATTTAATTCTACATCGGGAATAAACAGAACTAATCAATTTTTAATAGCAGAGCCTATAACTAAGGATCTAAATCCATATTATGGAGGTATACAAAAATTATACTCTAGAACTAGAGATGGAGACTTAATAACACTGTGTGAAGATAAAAGTTTAAAAATACTAGCAGATAAAGATGCTCTTTACAATGCTGATGGCAATGCTAATCTTACTTCAGTCAATAGAGTTCTTGGTCAAGCTGTACCTTATGTAGGAGAATTTGGAATAAGTAAAAATCCTGAATCATTCGTACAATTTGGTTTTCGATCTTATTGGGTTGATAAAAACAGAGGTGTTGTTTTAAGGCTTTCTAACGATGGTTTAGAAGAAATATCTAATAAAGGTATGTCAGACTTCTTTAGTGACAACCTAAAACAAGCTACCACTGTCATAGGTAGTTACGATAACGATAAAGGTGCTTACCATATAACTCTTAATAATAAAACAGTTTGTTACAAAGAATCAGTTAGAGGTTGGACAACTAGATCATCATTTTTACAGGAAAATGGTGTGAGTTTAAACAATAGCTTTTACACGTTTAAAGATGGTAATATTTGGCTTCACTACAGTAATGCTCTTAGAAACAACTTTTACGGTGTTCAGTATAATTCATCTGTAAAACTATTAATAAATGATGCTCCTAGTAGTATAAAATCTTTTACAGCATTAAACTACGAAGGTTCTCAAGCTGTAAAATATACTTATGATATAGATCCAAGTGACGGAGAAACAGATTCACAAGTTAAAACAAAAAATGGTTGGTTTGTTAATAGTATAACTACAGATCAACAAACAGGTTCTATAAAAGAATTTGTAGATAAAGAAGGTAAATGGTTTAACTATATAAAAGGAGATACTACTACTTTACAAAACTTAGACACAAAAGAATTTTCTGTTCAAGGCGTAGGTAATCCTTCTGTTGTAGGATCTATAGTACCACAATATGTAATAACAGTTTCAGACACTGGAGATCAAGATTAAAATATAAAAAATGCCAAACAATTATACAGTATCATCACTTGAAACACCTACAGGAATAATAGAGACACCGGGAGATAACGTCAGTAACTCAACGCCCACGTATATATTAACCTTAACGCCTGACGCAGGTTATTCTATAACTCACAGTAATTTTTCAGCTGGTTCACTACCTAGTGAAATCAGCAGTGTCACGTTTGCACAGAACGGTGAGCTTGTTGTTGCAACTGTAAACTTTGCTACAAATTTTGTAATGCCAGCTAATAACGTAAACTTACAGATAGACATAGATGGTTCTGCTCAGTTAAAAAACTATACAATATCTGGTGTATATAGCACCACAGAATCAAACACAACAACTAGTAGTGTTAGTAATGTTGCTTACAGTAATAACGGAAACTATACAACTTCAGAATTAATGTTTACTAAAACTTTTGTAGCTAGCTCTACTTCAGGAACTGGTTTTAGTGGGTATTATTTTGAAACAGAACCATACATAAATTTTAGTAGCATGCCTTTATTTGGAGAGGCTAGTAGGTATAGCATAACCACATCTAAAGTTTATAATTCTGAAAATCAATTAACATCTAAAACGTTTAATGTAAACTACACATACCCATCGTCAAATCACTCTGGTGACTCTATATCTTTCGTAGCAAATGCAGTAAAAATATACAACGAGCCTTTAGAAATAAAAAGCTACGAAATTGTAACTAGTAATTTAAGTAAGTTTGGAGAAAGTAGATCATTAAGAATATATGGAACTCCTGGTTCAAAATATGACTTAACAATAACAAAAACAGGTGGAGACACTTATGATTTTTTAGAAGAAACATCTCCCGGAGTTTTAAACCCAAGCTATAATACATTTACATCATCTGCATCGTATGAAGATGGCAAGACTATTCCTAGCTTAGGCTATTATGAATACGACATATTATTCCCTGGTGGAACAGCTGCTGACGATTCAATAACACAGGATACGACATACACTATAGTTATAGCCGCAGGGGATGTTAGTACAACTTTAAGTTTACAAAGTCCATTGCAATCTACTTTTGACATCAAACAATTATTAGATAAATCTGTTACAATAAGTGTTGCACCAATTTCAGGGTATACTATATCATCTTTTGCGCCTATATCTGGACCGGTTGGCGAGACTGATCCGGTTGTTGCTTTTGATAATATTTTTACTATTAGCAATAGTACTGCTATAACTATACTTTCACAACCTTTAATTTCTAACTTTGTTTCAACACCTTCTGATGTTGGAAACACTGACGTTGCTTTTTCAGATTTAACCTTAACTCAAGGTGCTACAAACACAGTTAATCTAACTATACCACAAAGCTTTATATATGAGTTTGGTGAAAGCAATGTTGCATATCAAATGGATCTATCTAGTTTTATAAGTGTAGCCGCGAACACTCAACCAGTTGCAACTGCTCAAACTAGATCAGCTATTAGTGCTGTAGGAAAAAGCTTGACGCTTGCTGGTACAGACGCTGAAAACTCTCCGCTTACTTTTGCAATAGCTAGTAACCCAACAAATGGTACATTAAGTAACTTTAATTCAAACAACGGTTTTGTAGTGTATACATCTAACTCTGGTTACACAGGATCTGATTCATTTACGTTTACCGTTAACGATGGTGCTTTAACAAGTACAGCGGCTACAGTAACCTTAAATGTAGCGGCTCAAGCTCTAGCTCCAACAGCTACGGATATATTCTCTTGGAGAGAAGGTAATTCTGGATCATATACAACTCTATTAAGTTGGACAGGTGATGTGAGCTACACTAACTTAACTGCTGGTAGTACTAATATAACACTTTCAGTAACTGATTGGTCACTCGATAATATTCACACTGGTTATCCAAACTATATAAATGGTTTTGAAGATTTTGATGTAGATTATCAATTTAAAGATTCAAACGGAACAGTATTACGTGACAGTTATTTACAGATAAATCAAAGTACATCAAGTGTTGACGGCTTTGGCGCAACATTAAACTTTAGCAACGCAAGTATACTTATACCTGGAACTTACAACGGTGGTAATGGGTTAATAGCAGGCGCTAGCTACACTTTAGAAATTAAACTATCATATAACAATAACTAACTATGCCTTCATTAACACTAACATTTGCTAATAAAATAAACGACTCACTACAGGTTGGAGATACTTTGTATTATACAAACAATAGTACTGATGTTATTGAAATGGGCGTAGTTACATCACCATTGTCAACAACACAGATACAACTAACAGTCGCTGCTACTTTAGTTTTACCTACGACCAATAGTTTTATACTGTTCAGTAAAGACAATAAAGCAAATTTATCTAGCCTAGTAGGTTATTATGCCGAAGTAGAATTTACTAATGACTCTACATCTGCTGCAGAACTATTTACTGTAAGCGCAGAGATAGTTGAAAGTAGTAAATAACACAAAAAAAGTGTAATAATATAATATATAAACAATTAACAATATGGATCCAATATCAAGTGCTGTAGGCGCTTTAGGAAGTATCGCTGGTGGAATGATCGGTAGTGGCAAGAGAAAAAGAGAACAAAGACAAGCTCAGCAAGAATTTAGTAGAAACAAAGCTAGATATGAGGGTTTAGATACCTCTAACCAATATACTAACTTAGAAAACACGTATGAAGACCTTACGGTTAACACTCAAGCTGCTGATTTTGCAGCTCAAAAACAACAACAAGTTTTAGCAAATACGATGAGTGGTATGCAAGGTGCTGCCGGTGGTGGTGGTATAGCAGCTATGGCACAAGCAATGGCTGGTCAACAATCAGCTAACATGCAAGCAGCGTCCGCTGATATAGCTAGACAAGAATCTAGCAATCAAGCCGCACAGGCTCAAATGGCTGGTAATTTACAAATGGCTGAAAGATCAGGTGCTGAAAAATCTAGAGCTGCTGAATTAGATAAAACTGAAACAATGTTAGGTATGTCGCAAGCTAGATTAGGTGCTGCTAATGCAGCTAGAGATGCAGCTACTAATAGTATAATAGGTGGTGTAACTGGATTAGCGTCACAAGGGTTAAACTCAATGGATGCAGCTGGTGACTTAACAAGCTTGTTATCACCTAAATAATAAATTATGGGAAATCAATCATTAATAAAAGGAGCTGCACTTGCTGCTCCAAAATTCAACGACATAGGAGCTGTTGTAAATAAAACAGCATCAGCTATTGGTGATTATTATCAAGCTCGAGCTGCTGAAAAAAGACAAGAAGAAAGAGCTCAAAAAGCTAAAGTAGAAACGTATTTAAACGCTATGCCTTCTGGTATAGAGCTTAGTAAAATACCACCCGCTCAACAAGAAGGTGTTGCTGCTTGGAGTAAACAAATGAAGTTTGAATATGCTGAAGCTGCTAAAATGCTGCCTAGTTTAGACCCTGGGTCTGATCAGTATATGGAGGCTATGAATAAAATGACTAGTGTTAAACAAGCTTTCTCTAATTTAAACAATAACTTAGAAACATTTAAAGCTAATAAAACTGAGTATTTAAAAAGTAGCTCTTCTGGATCTTTGTCAAAAGGAAATAATTCTAAACAAGGTAATATATTAGCTAACATTTATACCGACGGAAGTGATATGATATTTGATGCAAATGGAAATATGGCTTTTCAATCAGGAGATCAAGTTTTAAATTTAAACGATGTGCCTGATTACTTTAATAAAGATTTTAAAAGCGCAGATACTCTTATAACTATAAATTCAGACATATATAACGCTGGTCAAAAATTAGATCCTACTATGAACAACATGTATAGACAGAAAATTCTAAACATGATTAGACAAGGTGGTAGAGAAACTACATTATCACTAGCTACAGATGATTTAATACAAGAAGGTGGTTTAGGTATTGTAGATGAAGATTTATTATACAACCCAGAAAGACAAGAAGAGCTAGAGCAAACAGTTGTAAATAACTATATGGATATATTAAATAGTTCTGCTAACTCTGGTTACAATAAGAAACAAGCAGCTATTAAAAAATCTCAAGGATCTAGTAATTCTAGCGGTTATAAATATGGTCAATCTACTAGAGATGATTTACAAATATATTCTAAACCTGCTCAAGAAACCTATAGTAACTTAAAATCTAAAATTAAAGAAATTGATTCTAATGGAATGAACGATCCTATAGAGTTGAAAGTTGCAGAGGTAAATAAAATTTTAAAAAGTAACAATCCTGACTTTAAAGATTTAGTAATTAATGATGACGGATCTGTTCATATGTTAGTTTTTGATAAAAAAGGAAATGAAATTGTTGATGATGAGGGCTTTAGTGAAACTAAAAAAATAGATTTCAATGACAATAATAGTGTTGTAGAACTTATAATAAGCAGTTTAGGTAGCGGAATAAGTGAAGATGCTAAAGCTGTTTTAAGACAACAATTAAAAGGCTTAAAACCTAAAACTAAATCACAAGGTGATTCAAGTATACTTTAATTATGTTTGAAAAATTAGTAAGAGATCTTTACGGTAAATACGCACCAGATGTAGATGTTGAAGAAAAGTTAAAAAACATTTCACAATCAGATTATTCTGTAGATGGGTTTATGAATGATTTTTATGCTAAGTATGCTCCTGACCAAGTTCTAGATGATGAAAAAAAAGGAGCTATCTACGAATCATATTTTCCAGAGCAATTTAAAAGCATTTCTAAAGAAAAAGAAAAACTAAAAGATCCAAGCTATGAAGCTAGGCCTAATACTTGGATAGAAAACTTGTTTGGGCAGGAGGAAAACAAAAGCTACAGTTTGTTTGATAAAGAAAAGAATTATGGAGAAAAACCAGGAGCTCTTGACTTTTTTCCTAACTTTTTCAATACAGCCGTAGATTTAATGGGTGACATTATAACTGATGTTTCTGCTTCTCAAGGTCAAGCTAAACAAGTTGAACCTCTTCAAGAGATTATGGAAGGCAATAAAATGTCTAGTGAAGACCTCCAAAATCTTATAAAGCTAGGAAAAGAAGCTCAAGAACAACCATTAAGTAAAGAGCTACAAGATTTTCAACCTAGGTATCTAGAAATACTAAAAGAAAATCCTGACAACAGTTTAAAAGCCTACATGCAAAGTATGGCTGAAAACCCTGGAGGAACTTTAAGTATGTTTTTTCAAAGTATGGGTCTTCAAGCTTTTACATTAAAAGAAAGCTACACAGCTAGGGAAACAGCATCAAAATATGCGCTTACAACTATGGGTGGTGCTGCAGTAGTTGGTCAAGCTGGACCACAAGCTGGATTACCTGAGGAATTAGTAACTATACCAATGGCATTTGCCGCTGGTGTTATGGGAGGAATCTCTAGAACTATGGAAGAATCCTTTACTCTAATGGAGTTAGCTTTAGATGATATAGGGCAAGAAGAATATCTTGCTATGAATGATAAAGAAAAAGAAGAAGCACTTAGAAGCGTATTTGAAGATAAAGAAAAATTTGATGATATAAAAAGTAAATCTATAGCAAGAGGTAAAACAATATCTTACTTTGATACAGCAGCTGGTCTTTTAGTACCAGCATTTGGTAAATCTATAGGTAAAGGCGTTGCCTTGAGTAGAGCTAGTAAATATACTAATGTCGCTAGAATTTTTGGAACTGCAAGTTTAGAAACTAGTATGGGTATGGCTAGTGAGTATTTTGGTCAAAAAGCTGCAGGTCAAGAAACTGATATGTTTGAAATATACGCTGAAGGACTTACAGATAAAACTTTTACACTTATAGATGTAGCAAAAAGTGGAAGAAAAAATCCTAAATACAGCATTAATGGTAAATCTTTAAATGGTAAACAGTTTTCTGATACATTAAAATTAATGGACGATGAAGCTTATTCTGGAGCAACTATAGAAATAGAAAATAGTCCTGTTGCTCAAAAAATAGTAGACAATCGAACAGAAAATATAGCTTTAGATCAAAAGATAAATAGTAAAATATCTGACCCTGCTGATAGAGCTAAAATGATGAAGCTAGAAAAACAAAGTAAAGAACTAGCTAAAAATGATACGGAGTCTGGTAAAAAACAAAAAGCTAAAATTAAAGAACAAATTGATGCTATAGAAGCTAAGTATGAAAATTCTAAAGTAGATGTTACTATTGAAAACAGAAAAAAAGCTGTAGCACTAGCTATAGACAATAAGTTTGAAAAACAATTTAATAAAAACTTAAAAAGTGTACAAGATTTTGCTGATCAAAAAGGTTTAGATATAGATATAAATGAAAACGAAGACACTTATTTTCAAAAAATAGCTGATGCAACAGGTCAAACCTTAGAGCAAATAAAAGAAAAAGCCGTAGGTAGTGATGGTGCATTTATCGGTAAAGGTAAAATATTTATAAATAAAACTCAAGCCAAAAAACAAGGCGCAGTAAATGTTGCATCACACGAAGTTTTACACCCTATTTTAAACGCTTTAGTTGGTGGTACGAAAGCACAACAAAACCTTGTTAATGGTTTTAAAAAGAAACTAAATAGTAAGCAAAGATCAATGATGGATAAGCTTATGGGTGATCAGCCAGAAGGTACAGAATACTTAACTGTTTTCACCGATAACTTTGATGCTATTATGTCTGAGCAAAACATAACTCAAAAAATTAGTGATTTTTTTAGAGACATGTATGTTAAGCTTGGTTACGAAAACATAAACTTTGATAAAGGAGAAGGTATATATAACTTTTTAAAAGAATATAGCAAAAGCACTAGAGATGGTAAATTAAGTGATAGAGCTACACAAGCTATAGATAAAGCTGAAGCAAAGGTTGATACTAAAATAGGTGATGTAGATAGATCTTCTAAAGTTGCTGATTTTTCTAAAACATCCGCTGATGGTCTAAGGGTGAACGAGATTTATGCAAACACAGCTGATAAAACTAGAGCAGGTAATTTAATAGCTTTAGAATATCAAGGTATGGCTGAAGATGTTTTTAAAAGCCTTAGAGATGGTGGTAACTACACGCAAGATCAAATAAATGTTTTAAATAATAACAAGGAGGATATAATTCCTATGATGTTATATGATAAAATTCCAAACCAAAAAACAAAAACAAAAAGTAGAAATGTTGTAGGTTTAGTAAAAGATTTTATAAAAGAAAAACAAAAATATAAAAATTTATCTGCTTATATAAATACTTTTTTTAAAAATAGATCTAAAGAAGTTTTTAAATACTATGTTAAAGATGCTGTTGTAGAAAGCATGAACGATGGTGAAGGCAATATAAAAACCTCTGTTGCTAAAAAATCTAGTACTGAATCAAATGTAGATCAGGGTCCAGCTGCTAGAGCGTTAACAGATTTTAACGATTTAATGATTAACGATGAAAACTTTATAACATCAGATATATATAATAGTATAAAAAGTAAAATAATAAATAACATAACATTACTATTGTCTAAGGGAAATTTAGATGTTAATAGCATGGTTGAAATTATAAATAAAGAAATTTCTAATGTTATTAAAAAAGCTCAAGGAAAAATATCTAAAGTAGATGGTAAGGTTGTAATATCTAATGAGTATAATAATTTTGTAAGAGATGGTTATGAAGGTGGTGTAAAGTCTCTACCCATTAGAGTTATAAAAGATAGTTACTTAAACAAATTATTTCCTACTAAAAAACTAGGTAAGGTTGACATGCAAAATAAGAAAGCTGACAACCAAAATCTTAAAAAAGATAGTAATTATAGAATAGACAAGTTACAAATAGGGAAACCTACTATGGGTAACTGGGTTAAATACTTTACAGAAGGTGGTTATACAACTTTACTAGCTAAGCAAAAAAAGTATGGAACTGAAATAACTAAAGCCGTATCGCTAAAAGTAACTAGAGAATCACTAACAGATCCTGTTATTTTACAAGAAATAATAGCTAAAAGTACTTTAAACGAAAACATTACACCTGAAATAGTAGAAGGTTACTTAAACACACTAGAGTCTACTCTAGATACAAAATCAAACGAAGCCTTAGGATTTGATGATCTTGATTTTAGTAGAACTGCTGCTGAAGCAAAAGAATGGTCAAAGGGTAATTTAAAACTAAATGATTTAAGCGCTAAAGTAAAACAGTTTGTTCAAGACAGGTTTATAGACATGGGTATTAGCCCTGAAAAAATAAACTTTGTTAAGATAATAATGAAAGATGCTTCTATAGGTGAATTTCAAAGAATTGGAAATATATGGAGGGTTGTTGCTGGTAAAAAAATTGTTGATGAGCAAGTAATGAAAACAATGAAAGCTGAAGCTCAAAAAGTAATTGATTTGATGCCTGGAGAGCTTTTAGAGGTTATAGGTTTAAAATGGTTAGGTGTTCATTATAGGGGTATAAATTGGACAGCGTCAGAACAAAAAGCTATAATCAAAAAAGCTAAACAAAATAAACTAAGTAAAAGATCTCAAGAATTATTTGATAAAATAAACTTAGAACATGTATCAAAGCATGTGCAAGGAGAGTATGCTTTTAAATTAGCTTTAAAGTTTTCTGCTGAAAAAAGCTTAAGTAAACAGCAGCAAATGTTAATTGATGAAAGGGTTAATATAAAGTTAGCTAATGAAGCTAACTCTGCTTTGACTAATTTAATGGCATCGTTGATGAATGAGTCTAAAGCTTCTGAAGGATATTTATTTAACATGCTTCAGTTACAAACTAATATAGTTGATGGTTTTAGAGCATATTCTACATTAGAAGCTATGTATTTAGAAGAAGGGGCTTTGGTTCCACCTCTTACCAAAGAAGGTAATTTAATAAAAGAGCCAACCCTACCTAAACAACCAAAAGAGCTTACAGAAAAAAGTATTAAAGCTTTTGAAAAAGCTAAAGAAATATATCCTAAAAAATTAAAAGAGTATTTTGCTAAATGGGAAGCTACGAAACATTGGAAACAAGAGCTTACAAAAGCTAAAAAAAGATTTCCTAAACTTAGTTTAATAGAACAAAAGAAAAAAACTGTATTACAGTTAATGCCTAAGAACGAGCATTTATTTCCAAACGCATTAAGTATGGGTAAATTATTTTTATCTTTATTTAAAAAAGGTTTTGACTTAAAAACTATTAGTAAAATATTTAGCGAACATAAAACATTATATGCTCCTAAGTGGGTTTGTGATTTAATAGATGTTGGTGGTTCAACAAATCAATCCGGTAGTAGAAGAGTATTCTTTTTACCTGAAAATGTTAGAAAAAACATATTTGCAACAGAAAATAGTCAAGTTTTTCAAGAAAAAGTTATAGATGAAAACACTTCTGACATTTCAGACTTTAGCAGAACAGAACAATCTAATTCTGATCAGTTTAATGAAATATTAGAACAAACAAAAGGTGTTGATTCTGTTAAAAGATTTTCAGATGCTGCGGCTAAATCAAGAGGTGCTAAAAAAGGTTTATATGACTGGTTCATACCGCCTTCTGCTGAAGATTTTTCTGGTTTACTTTATAAATTTTTAGGCAAAGGTAAAATAGGTGATAAACAAATGAAGTTTTTTAAAGAAAAACTAATGAACCCTTTTGCTTCTGCTATGGCCGAAATAGATAGAAGAAAACAACAGATGTCTAATGAATATTTAGCGTTACAAAAGAAAATGTCAGGTGTTAAAAAAATTCTAGGAGAAAACACTGGTTATAATGAATTTACATACGACAGCGCTGTAAGAGTTTATTTATGGGACAAAGCTGGTTTTGAGATACCTGGTTTATCTAAAAGAGATCAGACAGAGTTAGTTAAAAAAATAAAAGAAAATGCTGATTTAAAATTATATGCTGATAGCTTAAGTGCGATTAGTAAACTTAAAGATGGCTGGGTTAAACCAGGTGAAAGTTGGTTAGGTGGTAATATACCTACAGATATTAGCGATATAAATCAAAAGGTAAATAGAAAAGAAGTTTTAGCTGAATGGGTTAAAAACAAAAACGAAATATTTAGTAAAGAAAACTTAAATAAAATTGAAGCTATATATGGCACGGATTTTAGAGAGTCTTTAGAAGAAATACTAGGTAGAATGGAAAGAGGTTCTAACAGACCTATAGGTTCTAGTCAAAATAAACTTACAACTAAGTTTATGAATTGGGTTAACAACTCAGTAGGCGCTATTATGTTCTTTAACGCTAGATCTGCAATACTACAAACTATATCTGCAGCTAACTTTATAAACTTTAAAGATAATAATATATTTGCTGCTGCTGGAGCTTTTGCAAATCAAAAACAGTTTTGGTCAGACTTCACCATGTTGTTTAATAGTGATTTCTTAAAACAAAGAAGATCTGGATTAAAAACAGATATAAATGAAGCTGAAATATCTAATGCTGTAGGTACTGCTCCTAACAAAGCAACTGCTGCATTTAAATATATGCTTAAAAAAGGTTTTTTACCTACACAAATAGCTGATAGTTTTGCTATAGCTATGGGTGGTGCTAGCTTTATAAGAAATAGAATAAACTCTTTAGTTAAAAGTGGTATGACTAAACAAGAGGCTATGGATCAAGCTATGTTAGATTTTAGAGAAATATCTGAAGAAGCACAGCAATCAAGTAGACCTGACAGAATTAGTTCACAACAAGCTGGACCACTCGGTCGTGTTATATTAGCTTTTGCAAACACACCTATGCAGTATGCAAGGATGCAGAAGAAAGCAATACTTGATTTAAAAAATGGTAGAGGTGATTGGAAAACAAATATGAGTAAAATACTTTACTATGGTGTTGTTCAAAACTTTATATTTAATGCTTTACAACAAGCATTGTTTGCTATGGCATTTGATGATGACGAAGAAAGATTAGATGAAAAACAATTAGGTATAATGAATGGTATGGCAGATTCATTACTTAGAGGTACTGGTGTGGCTGGAGCGGGTGTAGCTACTGTTAAAAATATGGTTATGGAATTAATAAGACAAAACCAAAAAGATAGACCTGATTATGTAAACGTTGCTTTAAAATCAACAAGTATATCACCACCTATATCTTCTAAGCTTAGTAAATTAATATCTGCTGCTAGAACATTTCAGTGGAATGGTAAAGAAATAAGAGAAGAAGGTTTAAGTTTAGATAACCCTGCTAATTTAGCTGTTGGTAAAACTGTATCTGCTTTTACAAACATACCTTTAGATAGATTAATTCAAAAAGTAGATAATTTAAAAACTGCTACAGAGGAAGAAACTGCAGCTTGGCAAAGTATAGCTTTAACTTTAGGTTGGGATCAATGGAGCTTAGGTTTAAATCCATATCAAAAGAAAAACAAAAAAAGTAAATCTCCTAAAAAAAGAAAAATTAGAAGTAAAAGCAGTCAGGTTAAAATTAAAACAAACTCTAAAAAGAGAAAAATAAGAAAATGATAAGCAAACATATAAGTAGCAAAGAAGGAGTGTATAGCAATACAGCTATAAGGCGAGGTATAGATAACACACCAGGTGAATATGAATTACAAAATATGGAGTTACTTGCTAAAAATGTATTTGAGCCTCTTAGAGAGCACGTAGGTAAGCCTATAAAGATTAATTCGTTCTATAGATCAGCTGAATTAAATTCTGCTATCGGTGGAAGTTCTAAGTCACAACACTGTCAGGGTAGAGCAATTGATATAGACGATACTTATGGTCACATGTCAAATGCGGATATGTATTATTGGTTAAAAGATAACGTTGACTTTGACCAGATGATATGGGAGTTTGGCACAGAAGAGAATCCAAACTGGGTGCATATAAGTTACATAGATGGTGATTCAAACAGAAAGAGATGTTTACAAGCATATAAAGATGAAAATAACAAAACAAAATATAAAGTAATATGAACTGGTTAGTAAGACAAAAACAAACAAGAAGTTCTAGTTGTGACTGTACAGATAGTTGTAACTGTAAAAAAACACCTATGAAATTTAAAGGAGCAAACTCAACCAATTCTAAATGTTGGCCTGGTCATGCGCCTAAACCTGGTGAGCCTAAGACTAAAATGTCACCTAGTGGAACTGGTGAGAGAGTAAACAACTGTTCATGAAAATAGGTAAAGGATGTGGACCGCGTGGGCTAGGCTCACCATTTCAAAAAAGAACTAAAGAAGAAAGACAACAGTCTAGAGCTGAACGTAAAGAATTTAGACAAGAACGTAGAGCTGAAAGAAAAGAAAAAAAAGAAATAAGAAAAACTACAAAGGGTAAAGGTAGAAACTTTAGAAGCACAGAAGAAGGTGCGGGTATGACTGCAAAAGGTGTTAGTGAATACAAAAGAAAAAACCCTGGTAGCAAATTACAAACAGCTGTTACTGGTGATGTAAAACCTGGTAGCAAAGCTGCTGGTAGAAGAAAATCATTTTGTGCAAGATCAAAAGGTTGGACTGGTGAAAGAGGTAAAGCAGCTAGAAGAAGATGGAAATGTTAAGGGCTTGTTTTTTAATAATAATTCTAGCAGTAACTAGTTGCGGAATACAAAAAACACAACCACCTCCATTGTCAGGCCCGTGGTTAGATGTTCCTTCTACTATTAAAATAGATACTTTATCTTATACAAGATTAAATTGGAAATTAAGAACTGATTTTACTTTTAGATGGAACTATGCTAAGTATGCGTCTAACCAACCGTTCTCGTTTTATTCGTCTGCATCGTTTGCTAGATTTTGGAATCCGTTTAATTCTTTTGATATGTATTGGAATAGACATAATTTCTGGTATGACTGGGCTTTTGGTTACCCTTATTTTAACCACCATTACTCAATACCAAGATATTATATGTATGAACAACCTCGTAATGTGGCTATGATAAGAGGAAGAAGAGGAATTATTAAAAAAGTAAGAGAAGATAAAATTAATATAATAGCCAATAGATTAAGAAACGAAGTAAAGATAAATAACAACAATAGTAGACCAGATAGGTCATGGAATAACAAAAACAAATTTGTTCCAAGAGAAAATCCTAATAATAATTTTAACCGTAAAATCACACCAAGAGAAAACCCTAATATAAATATACAAAACACGAGACCAAGTAGATCTATAGTTAATTCAACTAAAGTTTCTATGAGGTTAAAAACAAAAAACTAAATGGCTCAAAAAATTTCAGAGAACACAGAAGTACAATTAGATTTAAAAACAATTGGAATGTTAGTTGCAGGCGCAGTGAGTTTAGCGGCCATGTATTTTACTTTGCAAAAAGATATTGATCTTGCAAAAGAACTACCTAAACCAGAGGTAAGCAGAACAGAATATGATTTAAAAGATGAGCTGGTTAGAACTACTATTATGGATATTGACGAAAAAGTTCAAGATAATAGCGAGAAACTAGATAAAATTGACGATAAACTGTTCACAATTATAAACAAATAAAATGAAAAAGATTTTAATAATATTAAGTTTACTTTTTACAACCATAGGATATTCACAATACGAAGTACTGCACATCAATTCTTCTTGGAATTCAAGACATAACCTCGACCTTGCAGGTCTTAAGTATGCTAAGGTAAAATATTTAATACTAGAAGAACAAACACCTTCGTTTAGACAACAAATAAAATCTGTTCCAACTATTTTAGTTTTACACAATGGTAAACCTAAAGGGCAATGGAGCGGTGGTATAGCTTTGAAATTAAATATAACAAAAGAAGATATAGAAAATCATATCGAAAGATTAAAGGCACAATAAAAAAAAGGGAAGTCGTAAGACCTCCCTTTGATTATTATAACAAACTTTAGTTATCCGTCACAACTAAGACAGCTTTCATCCATTGCTTGTTCAGCAATATCTCCACGTAACACTGACTCAGTCCGAGTATAGTATAAGGTTTTAATACCTTTTTTCCAAGCTTCAAAATGTACTTTATTAATCCACTTAGGCATGGCAACACTAGGAAAAGCTAAATTTAAACTTACGCTTTGATCTATATACTGTTGTCTTATACCCGCTTGATTAATTAGTTCTAACTGATTAACTTCTTTAAATGTTTTAAACACATCTTTAGCTGGTATATCATTATAAGGACCAACCATAACTTTATTAAGTTCTTTTAATCCTTGTACTGATCCTCCGTCTTTTAAGATTTTAGACCAAACAGTTTCATTATTGATTTTAAGCTTGCGAAGGAGCTTAACCAGTGTGGGATTTTTACGAATGAAAGTACCTTTAGCACTTTGCTCAGTAAATACATTAGCAGCCCAAGGCTCAATGCCAGGAGATACATTACCACTAAGCTTACTGTTACTAACGGTAGGAGCAATAGCCCTAAGATGAGTATTCCGCATGCCAGTACCGACACACCACAGAGGTTCCCCAAACTCTTCAGCAAGGGCCATAGAGGCTCGTTCAGATTCAATTTTAATTTGTGAAAATATTTTTCTAGTTTCATATTGTGCTAATAGTCCTTCAAATGGTAGGCCCTTTTCTTGTAAGTACGTGTGCCAACCTAAAACGCCTAATCCTAAAGCTCTACCTTTTTCAGCAGATCTTACAGAATTATGAAATCCAACTTTACCTTTGGATCTTTGTATAAACTCTTCTAATACACCATCTAAAAACCATATAGAGTCATGTATTAAATTAGTTCCTTTCCATTCATCATATCTAGCTAAGTTTAAACTAGATAGACAACAAACAAAGCTATGTGATTCATCTGTATGTAATGTAATTTCACTACATATGTTAGTCATATGAACTTTTAAACCATGCTTTTTGTAAGCTGTTGGGTTATTTTTGTTTGTATTTCCCTTAAATAATATATAAGGTTCTCCAGTTGCTTTACGCTTTTGTAATAGCTTTCCCCACTTTTTTCTAGCATCAACATCTCCTGCTTCAACTCTTCGCATGAACTTGTCGCCGACCACAGCGCACTGGTGGAGGTTGAGTGATTGACGATTAACGTCTCCTTTAGGTTCTCTAATTTCAAGCCATTCCTCAAAGTCGGGATGCTCAATATTGAGGTTAACTGATGCAGCTCCTCTTCTGACAGACCCTTGATTAGTGGCCAATATTGTTGAATCGTATACCTTACAAAAAGGCACAACTCCGTCACTTGTTCCATTTCCTTTAATTTTTGCACTAGCGGGTCTGATTTGATTTATTCCAATACCTACTCCACCGCCGTGCTTTGCGAGTAGCATCATCTCTAGGTTTTTACTACCTATATCGTATATACTGTCAGCAACATCTATACCAAAACAACTGATCGGTAAACCTCTGTCTGTACCCGTGTTAGATAACACAGGAGATGCAAGACACAACCAACCCGACCAAATGTATTCAAAAAATTTATCTGCCATTTCAGGACGTTCTAAACGTCTTGCAACTGTTTTACAAACCCTGTTGTAAGCATCTCTAGGTGTTTCACCTTTTAATAAGTATCCACCACCAATAGTTTTTTTATAAACATCAGTTTCACCCCAAGCAGGGTAATCTTTTCCTTTTATCCAATCATTATTCCACATCTTTTTCTATTGTTTTTCTGGATTCTACGTCTTTTAACTCTTCAACTAATTTGTTCCAGGTCTCTTCTCCTATATGTAACTGAAAAGCTGTTAAAGTTCCTTTAGCTAATGTTTCCAAAGCTTGTAGGTTTTTTAAAGCTCTAGTTAAAGCTGAGCCAAGTATTTCAACTTGACCTTGTAATTCTTTTATGTTTTTTTGTACTCCCATATTATGTTATTAAATGTTTAACCCAAGCTATAAGCCCGTTTATATTTAAAGCAACTAAGTTCCATTGCTTACGATATGCTGTTTGTACACAGACACAAATAAAACCAGCTATATATAAAGCCGGTTCTATTGTCCATTGTGCTGCTACTAGAAAACCAGCCCCCATATATCCAATACGGGTAGCCATTCTTTCACTAGGTTTTAGTTTTCTTTTTCTTTCTATTAAAAACCTTAGCAGTTTGTATTTTACCATACGTCTTCAAAATCTTCGCCTTCATTTGCTTTACTATAGTCAGTCGGCCTAATAGCAAAGAAATCAGTGTGAGTGTGACCCCCGGTAAGATGATCAAACCAAGCCATTTTGTCAATTGACTTTTGGTCATATTCAAATTTAAATTTTCCTTCTGCTTTGTAACCCAATTCTTTAATTTTATCACCTGTTCGTTTTTTAATAAAATGTTGAAGGTCATATTTTGTTATACCTTCAATATCACCCATTTCAAATAACTTAGATATATAAGTCATTTCAGCATTATGCATTGTTAAAGCTGCATTGTATACATGCTCTTTACATTCTTCTTTTAGTCCTGGTATTTGAGAACACATGTGTCTAAATAATTGACAACCCATTTTAGAATGTAATGATTCATCTCTTACAGACCATTTCATTTGCTGACCAATACCTTTTAGTAAGTTACGCATTTGAAAGCTGTATAGCACAGCAAAAGCTGAGTAAAGACTAACACCCTCTGCAAACGCAGAAAATGTAGCTAATGATTTGCCTATTCCTACAGGATCATTACCTTCATAAGCTACAAGATTATCAAATCTAGCAGCCGTAGCAGGTTCATGTAAAAAAGCTTCATAATCTTCAAGACCTAAAGTCTCATTTAAATAGCTATATGCTACAGCATGTATAGTTTCTTGTGAACCGAACATCATTGCCATTTGTTGTATTTCATGTTTAGGAAACCAACCAACAACTTTTTGTGTCCAGTAATCTGACACAGCACATTCAGTTTGTGCAAAACCTAGTAAGATATTACCTACTAAGTTTTTCTCTTTATCGTTTAACTTCTCATTCCAGTCTTTTAAATCACCTGACATAGGTATTTCAGTATGTAACCAAAATGCTTGCGCTTGTTTTAACCAACCTTCTGTGTAATATTCTGGGTATTCAAAAGGCTTATAAGGTATTCTTTCTGTAAATAGTGGTACGTTCATATTATTCTTCGTAGTATAAGGTTAAACATATGTCAAATATTCCTAAATATAAAACATGATCTACTTGAAACTCACCGTCTTCATAAGTTCTTATTCCAAAGAGTATTCCTGGAAACATTCCAGTCGACAACTCCCAAGCTGTTGATTTATTAGCCATAACATTTTATATTATATTGTTCGTGTATCATTATAAGATCTTTCCATTTTAAATAGCCTCTTTTATTTACAGACCATTTAATGTACGTGTCTATTTTACGTTCTTTATATTTCGTTCGAGCTAAATGCTTTCCGGAAATTTTATTAGTTCTATTACCTGATCGCATTCTTTTTGATTTTGTGGTTTATATAAAGTATATCCTGGAAACTGTTTAGTCATCAAATGTTTAAACAACTTCCATCGTATAGGAAAAGATTCGTTTGGTCTACCTTTAGTTTCTATTATAAAATCTTCACCAATAAAATCCGGTGTATATTTAATTGGCAATATTCTTTTACAGCCTCTGTTTTTAAATACACCTTTACTGTTAGCTTGTCTCTCATATACTTTGTTTTCAAAATGAAAACCATTAATTAATACAAATGTTTCTCCTTCATATTTAGCTCTTATGCTGGCTTTTTTTAAAGCTTTATACATATATAGTTCTAAACCTGAAGCAAATTTAATCCCGTCATAATTAACTTTCTTAGATACAACGGGACCTTTTTTACGTCTTCTTTTATAGAGTTTTTTCATTGTGTACTTCTATGTCGCCAAGAGGATCATAATCATAATGCTCTCCTGTATTACCATTTTGAGCTATTATGTTTATTCTTTTAAGCATAGATTCTTCAATCTCATCTTGCAAACATCTTTTTGCAGCTTCGATATACAGTAATGCATCCATTAATTCTTCTTGAACATCAATTAAAAATCTATTAAGATCTTTTTCTTGACCCTCAATTTCTTGCATCATTGTAGCTCCATACTTTTTTTGGCCTATTAAACTTCGTTGGTCCATTTTAGCTAATACAGCTTGGACTATTTTATCTTTAGTTTTAATTTTCATCTTTTACAAATGTTCCGTTAATCATTTTACCTGTTCTCTTGTTTATAACTTCATATGCCGACTGTATACACTCTTCAATGTAAACATTTCGTTGATGAGCTAAGTTAGTTAACACTACAACCATATCACCTATAGCATCTATAACTTCTGGCTGATCATCTTTTAATAAAGCTTTAGCTAGTTCGCCAGCTTCTTCTTGTAGCTTAACATATTGAGTCATTGTATCGCCTTTCTCATATAACCCTCTGTCATGAGCCCAAGTTCTGATCTTGTTAAACATCATTAAAGTTTTATTATAGTCAGGTATAGTTAATCCGCCTATTGTATTTAATGGTTTGTTATGAAGTTTAACTTTTTCTAAAAATTCTGCAAAAGCTTTGTTATATATATAAGATCTATTATCGTTATACATAGAAACTTTAGCGTTATCCATTATCCAGTTGATTGTTTGTAGATCTAAATTAAATTCACCGTGAGAAGTTTCCCACTTAAGATCTATATTATCCATCAGATGACCTTTAAGTTTATTCAAAGGTACTGCAAATGTTGAAGTTTGTTCTGTTACGTTTATTTTCATTTTCTTAAAAAGGTTTTTATATTTTTTTCTATCTACCTTATAGCCATAAGACTTTTGAAGTTCTATCTCTTTGTCCGATATATAATCTATATCGTCTGACTGATCAAGAACTTCATACTCGTTTGGCTTATAACCCTGAATTAACGTAACTCTTGTATTAAGATCACGCGTAACTCCGATTTTTTTACCCGGTATGTGGTATAAATAATACATTATTTTGTTATTTTATCGTTATACAAATGTAAGTTGTGTGCGAAATGGTAATACGTACCGATCTCATATCCTGTCCTCTCTGAGACTAATTCCTGTAGCTTTGAAAAACAATACTGATCATTACAGAAACCGTACCAGAGGTCGTTAGAACGCATCACAACTGACATATTTAGTTTATTGTTTAATACTGTGAACTGAACTGCATAAGTACACGGCGTATCTTTGGCATACGTGCTATGTTCTTTACCATCGTATATACTTACAGTTGCATGTCTAGTATTAGGATTATCTTTTAGTTTAGCAACAACATAATCAAGTTGATAGTTACGTTCCCATTGCCAACCGTAATTAGATCTTACTTCGTTGTTACTGTCAACCATTCGTTTCCATATTTCAGGTACTTTACCATATATTTCTCCTAGCTTATCTACGTTAGGATCACCTGATAAATACCATTGCCATTCAGCTTCTGCATATTCATCGTTCCAGTTTCTGTGTTCAGCTAGTATATGATTGTACATAGGTTTTTCAATATAGAAACCTATATTAAATAAAGCCATTGTATTATCAAACTTAACACCATCCCACATAATTTTAGGAAAGAAATAATTAAAAGCATCGCTTGCTGTTTCAAATTTTGTTTTTGTCATAATAAAATCTATATAATTCAAATATTTTTTCGTTGATTTGTTTACCGTTGTATTTAAATGGTGATCTTTTTTTAGCTCCATTAACTTCTACATCTATCCACCAGTAGTAATTATCTCTTTCACTACTATAAGCCCACGGAGTTATTTTAATCCCATTGTTTATACACCATCTATATGCTTGTGTATTTTCATCGGTCCATTCAGGTCCTGGTATTGTTACTTTTTTATATCTAGCCATCAATCCCAAGGCATTTGTTCATCACTAGCCATAGTTGCTAACTCATGAGGTATAAAACAACCGGATCGTGGTTCCCATTTAAAATGAGCTTCAGCCCCGTTTTCACCTAAGTTTTGAAATTTTACTTTAAGTATTTTTGCTTTAACTGTTTTAGCCTCATAATCTCTGTGGACCAATATACCATGATAACTTGCATCATACCATTCACCACCGCCTTTAATGTTATACATAGTAGGTTCTTCGATTTTTCCATCTTTATCCTTATACATTTTAGTTGGATGTGCTACAATAAATACTAAAACATCATATTTTTTTGCAAACATTTCAATCTTAGTTAGATATTCCATCGTGTAACGATTTACATCTTCAGTTTTACAATCAACGTCTC
>Ga0206682_10000480_pt1 | contig 43427 bp, 27 predicted proteins | sample M240m12015metaG_FD_155444 | JGI IMG/M metagenome (GOLD analysis project Ga0206682, IMG submission 155444) | Ammonia-oxidizing marine archaeal communities from Monterey Bay, California, United States - M2 40m 12015 | ecosystem: Environmental > Aquatic > Marine > Intertidal zone | place: USA... | reverse complement strand
AGGCGGAGGCGGCGACGGCGGAGGCGGCGACGGCGGCGGCGGTGACGGCGATGGCGGCGACGGCGGAGGCGGCGACGGCGGCGACGCCGGAGACGAACGCGCGCGCGAGCGATCCGAAGTACTCCATTTACTTCAAGATGCTGAAGATGGGCGTGCCCGCGCAGGCGGTGCGCAATAAGATGAACCTCGACGGCGTGGACGCGAGCGTTTTGGACGGTCGGTAGTTGAGATATTTTTAGGTTGTTGTAATTGAATGCGCGCGGGTTAAGCCCGACTCAGTTCTACAGGATGAATGATTGTTCGACCTCGACGAAACGTACGAAGACGTTTACGCCTTGGCCGCGGCGGCAGCCTGACGACTCCACTTTTCCTTCGCCGGCAAAACTTCCGCCGCACCGCCAGCCGCGGTGAGCTTCTCCGAGGCGCTTTGAGAAAAGGAGGCCGCCTTCACCTTCAAGCCCGACACCTCGCCCTCACCCAAAACCTTCAACGGCAAGTTTCTGTAGTAGCCAGTCGCTTTGATCACGCCGGCGCTCTTGAGCGCTTCGATCGTGATCTCGGCGCTCGCGTCGAGTTTCTTCGCTTGGACGGCCGCCTCGAGGTCGCCGACGTTCACAGTGACAAACTTCGGTTTGCCGGCGCCCATGCCGCCGGCGATGCCCTTGAGTTTGGGGAAGCGGCGGTACATGGGTGTTTGCCCGCCCTCAAAGCCGGGGCGCACGCCAGGGCCGCTCCTTGCGCGTTGACCGCGCATGCTAAGTTCCCGGATTTTGGGCGTACGTCAGTCTCGCGATGTCAGGACGAGGTCGCGCGCACAAAAAAACCACAGTTGTCCCGCGATGTTCCGCGTTTGCCCGACGAGGTCGCGCACGCAAAAACAATCCACTGTTGTCTCGCGATGTCCGAACGAGGTCGCGCGCGCGATTCAGCGCGCGCACAAAAACAAAAAAAACCACTTACCCGTCGCCGCAAGAGCCACCTTGACCCGCGCCGTAACCGCGACCGATGCGCTTCTTCTCGCGACGCGACCCCTTGAGCGGGCTCAAGTTGTGCAATCGCAATCGTTCATCATCCGACGCGACGACCGCCGAAGAGAAACTCTTCGTCGGTCGCACCGCGCGCACCCGGAACGTCCCGCGAGCGTTCCCACGCGAGCTCAACGAGAGCGCGGACACCTGCGTCGCGTCGCCGTACCCTCAGTCGTCAGTCGTGCGTTCCAGCCTCTCGCGCGTCCTCGATTCGCCGTCGCCGTCGCCCATCGCCCGTCGCCGCGTCCGCAATAATTTTTCCCGCCGCGCGCGCGTCCCGCGCCGCCCTTCCGCGCGCCGCGTCCGCGCCGCGCGCCGTCGTCATCGCGTCGTCGCGAAGCCCTAGGGTAACGCGCGACGTCGCGCGGCGTCGCGTCCGCGCGTCGCGACGCGCGCGCCGTTCGCTCGCCGCGTCGCGCGAATCGATGCGTACCGTGTTCGTGAGCGCGGTGATCGACATCGCCGTCGTCCGTCGTCCGTCGTCGCGCGCCGAGCGTCGCGATTTACCGCGCCGACGGCGCGCGTCGTCGCCCGCGCGCGCGATAACATAAACACACGTTACCGGACATTCGACACGTATACCATCAAAGTCAAACACCGTGTATCTATATCTCGAGTTCGCACCATCATTACTATACGAAGCCCACTGGACTCGTATTTGCATTCTCACTGTTTGCCTGTAGGACCCCGCGCATCGCCCCGTCGCGTCGCGCGCGCGCGCGCGTCGCCGTCGCCGCGCACCGCGACGCGCGACCGCGTCGACGCGACCGCGACGCGCTCGACCGCGCCTCATGTCGACGATCGCGCTCCACTTCAAGCGCGCGAACGGCGCGAAAATCACGCTCGAGGACGTCGACGCGACGACGCTCACCGTGCGCGACGCGCGCGCGCGCGTCGCCGCGCGACTCGCCGAGAGCGACGCGACGATCGACGCGAGCGCGAACGTGCGGTTGATCTTTAAGGGACGCGTGCTCAGGGACGAGGCGACGCTGGCGGCGTGCGGATGCGCGAACGAGAGCGTGGTGCACGTCGTGACGTCGACGACGTCGACGACGACGACGACGGCGACGGCGACGGCGGCGGCGACCGCGGCGACCGCGGCGGCGACGGCGACGACGGCGATCGGCGATCGAGGGACGGCGACGGCGAGCGACGCGCCGTTCGGGGGATTCGGCGGCGGCGGCGCGGCGCTCGGCGGTTCGGGGGCGCTCGATTTGATGAATAATCCATTCGTGCGGTCGCAGATGGAGGCGCTGTTGAGCGAGCGGCCGGAGACGTTGAGGGAGATGATGGAGAGTCAGCCCGGGATGCGGGAGGCGATGGCGGCGAATCCGGAACTCGCGAGCGCGTTGACGGATCCGGAGACGTTGAGGCGGATGATGAATACGATGACGAATCCGTCTTTGATGGCGGAACAGATGCGGAATAACGATCGCGCGATGTCGAACATTGAAATGATGCCGGGTGGATTTAACGCGCTGCGAAGGATGTACACGGATGTGCAAGCGCCGATGGAACGCGCGGCGGAACGCGATATGGACGCCGCGGCGCCGACGGCGACGAGGACGGTGAATCCCGATGAGCCTTTGCCGAACCCGTGGGGCGGCGCGGGCGGCGGCGCGGGCGGTGGCGGCGCCGCGATGCCGCCCGCGGGCGGGGGATTTTCCATGGGCGGTATCGGCGGCGGCGCTGGGGCTTCGCAGATTGAGCAAATGGCGGAGATGATGCAAAATCCGCAAATGCGCGCGGCGATGGATAGCGTGATGTCGAACCCGCAAATGCTAGAGTCCATGCTGAACATGCACCCCCAGGCGCGTCAAATGATGGAGGCGAACCCGCAAATGCGCGAGACGCTCTCCAATCCGGAATTTCTTCGCCAAATGATGAATCCTGAAAATTTGCGCGCGATGGCGCAAATGCAACAGTTGTTCGGCGACGCGATGCCGGGCGGTGGATTGGGCGGCGGTCTCGGGGGATCGATGTTCGCGCCTCCCGTCGCACCGGCGGGTCCACCCGAAGAAGTGTACGCTTCGCAACTCTCGCAATTGAACGACATGGGATTTTTCTCGCAAGAGGAAAACATTCGCGCCTTGCAGGCGACGGGCGGCAACGTCCACGCCGCCGTCGAACGCTTGCTCTCCAACCCCGGCGGCGGGTTCGCGTGAACGCGATAACGCTCACCACTTAGTCAATCGTTCTACAATCTACGTTCTATCATTCTACGCGCGAACGCTCCGCCGTCGCTCACACCTTTTTGTGCGCGTACGTCGAAGCTCGCAGTCGCCGAATCGTTCGCGTCTGCTCCGCCGTCGCCGACGCCACCGACGCGCACAGCCACGCGTACACCACCGGTACCGCCGCCTGCAACGTCGTCGCGCCGCTCGACGACGACGCCGCGATCGCCGCGACGACCCACAGCCCCCCCGCGACGGCGCCCAAACGCGTCGCCGCGCGTCCCGCGCGTCTCGCCGCCGCGTCGCCGGCGTCGTCGCCGACGCGCAACCGCCAACATCCCGCCCCGGACAGCGCGAACGTCCCGCCCGCGAGCGCGTCGCACGCGAGCACCAGCGCCTTGGCCGACGCGCGTTCGCCGTACACGCTTCGGTGCGCCGGGCACCGCGCCCACACGTCGCCGCCGCCGAGCGCGCCGAGCGCGCACCGTCCCCAAAACCATCCCACGCCGATCGCGAGTCCGCTCGCGCCCAGCAGCGCGCTCGCGCGCCGTCGATGCGTCGCGATCGCGTCGTCGAAGGCGCGGAGCGCGTCGCGCTGTTCGCTCGAGTCCAGGAGCGGCGGCGCGTCGTCGTCGTCGCGTCGTCCGAAGTGCGCGTCGATGACGCGCCGCGGATTCTCGTCGCGCGGGACGTCTCCGTCGCGACGCCGCATGCCGATCGCGACGAAGACGGCGCCGGCGTCGCGACGAAGCGTCGATGAGTGTCGGTAACGGTTCGCGACGAAGCACTTCTGAGGTATTAAAAGACGAGCGTCGCCGGAGAGGTATTAAGAGACGACGCGCTCAATCGCGCGCGTCGTCGGCGACGGCGAACGAAGCGGAAGATTGTATCGAGCCGCCGGTCCAACCCTCGCGCTTGATGGCGACCGCGGCGGCGATGGGTTCGATGGAGACGTCGCGGGCGCGATTCGCGAACGCGCGCCAGAGACGCGCCGCGTGGCCGTCGGAGACGCGCGAAACGTCGGTGAGATCGAGCGATTCGTCGGTGAGATCGAGTGATTCGTCGACGATGGCGTCGTCGGCGTTCGTCGATGGAACGTATGGATCTTCGGACGACGGGGCGAGCGCGATGGACCACTCCGCGGGTTGCCATTTGATCAACGCCTCCGGCGCGACGAAAGGCGCGACCAGCGGCGCTTCGTACGGACGCAGCGGACGCGCGGCTTCGCAGTACCACGCGCGGAGCAGTAGGAAGACGGCCGTGGCGCGAACGCCGCTTAGGCCGCGATTGTCTTTCGGCATTTTGGGTGGTCGGCGTTGTGCGGTATGGTCGTCACACGATGCCGAGTTCGATTTTCCGAAACATGGCGTTACTCTCAGCGCTCCGCGAGCGTGAACCCGACGTCGTCTGCAGTTGCGCGCTCAATCGCGGGGAGGAAGACATTCTGATTCATGAAAGCGCTGAATCGCTTCGCGTAGACATCGGGTCGTTGACACGAAACGTCCCGACCGCAGCAAATTTGGCTGGTGAAAAATCGCTCCAACTTCTTCCTCGGTCCCCACTCAGTCAAGATGTCGATGATGCCGCAAAACACCGCGCCCTTGGGTTTGTTCACCATGCGCAACTGGTTCAAGCGCGCGACGTCGTGCAAGAATGGAGTGAACATCGAGGCTTTTTCCAACATCAAGAACTCTTCGCTTTTTTCGGATACGGCATCGCTGTCCGCCAAGCTATTCGTGTCGCTCTTGCCTTCGTCGGATTCGGCGACGGCGACGGCGGCGGCGCGCTGGTCCTTCCAATCCGCATGATCCGTCTCAAACTCTTCAAACGCCTTGTTAGCCTCGAAAATATCTGTTGGCGTCACCGCTTGGTACTCGCCGAATACTAGTGAATAGTCTATGAGATTTCTCTTGGCAAGAAACTCGCTGTCCTTCTTCAATACGTCGCAAATATTTTGCGAATGTCGCGTGTGCACGGCGTCCTCCTCGCGAAAATCGTTGTCTTTATAAATACACACCGAGCCCTTGGCGAGCTCGCGCGCGCTTGCGCGCCGACCGAACGTGCTACCTTTGAGATCAAACCTCTTCTGAATGATTTTCGTCGACGCGAACCAATAATTCATTACGATGAAGGACAACGGCCGCGTGCCGTTGAATTTAATCGTGTACAATCCATAAAATTGCGGCAGCATGCTCACCGTGCTGTTTTCTCTCACGTACTCAGTGTATTCAGGCAACATTTTCAGTAGCGTCCGTTTTTCCGCTACGTTGCACGTCTTCACCAGCAGTGTGCCGTCTTCGCTACAAAAGAACCAACTCCTCGACTTGCCGCTCGCGAGCGCCTGCGAAATCACCCGCAACGACGTCGACGTCGCCTCCAACTTCCCAGTTTCCGTGCGCATGTTCCCGCGGATCTCGCCGTTCTGAGTCTGTACGTCATCACAAACCGTCCTTACATCCGGAATCGCGAACGCACTCCTGTACGAGTGCGCATCCATTCCCCACAACAACCTCAACTCCTCGAACTTCTTCGGCGCCTCCACCGTGTACGAGAAATTCGGCAGCAGCTCCCCGTTCGCCATCTCCATCTTCTTCACCGCATACACTTCCCGCTTCACCGTTTCCTCCGCCGCCTCACCACCACCGCTATCGTCACCACTTGCACCCCTACTTTGCGCCGTGAACGCCAACTGCAGGCACAATCCGAGATGATTCGTCAGCACGTCGCCGTCCGCCGTCCCCAACCGGTTGCCGCGGTGCACCTTTGTCCACAGTCTTCGCATTTGTTTCGTGCGCCGACTCGCCCGTCCGACGTTCAGGCGCTTCATTTGCTTAGTAATCCGTTGTTTGGTGAAGCTGAACCCGCGCGTGAGCGCACCGGCGGCGTCGTCCACGGCGTCTCGCGCGAGCTTGTTGATCAGCTTCAGTCCTTTGTTGCTTTTCGTGCGTTTGGGTGCGGCGTTCGCGGGCGCGCGGGCGCGTTCGGCAGATTGCGAACGTGCGGCGGAATGGTCGTTTGCGTGCGCGTCCTCGGGCGCCATCGCGGCGAACGCGCGCGCGAGGCGCGATGTGAGGTGCGCGATCGGTTGTGGAGTGCAGCCGGAGATTTTCCAGCGGGACGCGTTCGCGACGGAGGGCGGCGGCGATGGGCTGCGATAGGTGTGGATTAATAACGTGTGCGATGATGACGCGATTTAACGGGAAGGGAAGCCGCTGCCGAAGGCGCTGGCCATGCGACGGTGTTGACTACCGCTCGAGACGTCGTTGACGAGGACGTGTCGGAAGTGGGATTCGCCCGTGCGCAAAGCCGTGATGGCGGTGTTGATCTCGCTGAGCGGACTCACGGCGACGGAGGCGCCGATCTTGTGTCGGGCGCAGAATTCGAGCATTTGAACCATGTCCTTTTTGCCCCCGGTGTTACTCGTTGTGATGTTGTTCATGGTGAAGCCGAGAGTGAAGACGTCGGCTTGGATGGGAGGGCACATGCCGACGAAACAAATCGTCCCACGCGGGCGTAACAAGGGGAAAAACTTCGCGAAGTCCACCTCTTTATTCGTGGCGATGGTGACTAGGATGAAGTCGAGCGATGAGGCGGCGGCATCCATCTCTTCTTGGTTGGTGTGCACCAAAAAGCGCGACGCGCCGTGCGACAGGGCGTCGGCGCGCTTCGACGCCGAAGACGAAATCGCGGTGACTTCTCGACCGAGCGCCTTGGCGAACTTGATGGCCATGTGACCGAGTCCACCGAGGCCGAGAATGCCGACGCGATCGCTAGACTTCGTTTGCTCGTTCAAAGGCGTCCAAACGGTTTGGCCACCGCATAGCAACGGCGCGACTTCCGCGGAAGACAGCGCGTCTGGGATTTTGTAGCAGAATTGCGAGTCGTTTAAGCGCATGCGATCGGCGAAACCACCTTTGTTACCTTCGCAGCATGTACAACCGACACTAGAGCACAGCTGCTCATCGCCTCGCGCGCACCACTCGCAATCGTGGCAAGACGAGCTCTGCCACCCGACGCCAACGCGTTGACCGGCTTTTAGCGTCGTCACCGCCGTGCCAACTTGGGTGACCGTACCCACGACTTCGTGTCCGCAAACTTGCGGCCACACCGCATATTCACCATAGTCACCCACGATCAAGTGATCATCACTTCCGCACAAGCCGCAGTACTCGACCTTCACCTCGACAGACGTCGGGGTCATGTCTGGGAGGCGATACTTGAACGGAACCAAATCTTCGCCTTGCGCCAACGCGGCGAAGCCGATGGTGGTGTCTTTGTCGTCATTTTGAAGTTCGCTGTAGAGTTCGAGAATTAGCGCACCGACGAGGTTCTTACCCCACGCTTCGTCCACGGAGAAGAGCGCATCTGACGCCGCCTGCGAGTTGAAGTGCTCACCCTCCGCTCTGAGTTCGACTTCCATGGAATCAATCGTCAGGAGCGCGCGCTGAAGGATCGTGTTGCCTTCGGCGGCGCCAGCCTTAACTGCATTGAGCCAGCCATCGTAGCTGCACAGCTGCAACGCGTACTCCTTGGAGAGCCATTCGTAAAGTTGAGAAAACGGCATCAGTTTACCCTTTACTTCACGCGCGACGCCGTCAAACGCATAACGATCGACTTGGCCGGATAATGAGATTGACGTGAGCATCTTCACGCAATCATCGACGCACAAGATACTAACAGCCCACTCGGTACGTGGGAAGAAACCTGTCGCGAGGCAGGCGCGGAGGAAGATGACGATGTAGTCATCGTCGGGCGCGAGCGAACCGACGGCACGAGAAATACCGATGTCACCAAACAATAAAACGGCCGACTCAACGCCAACTTCTTTCTGCGCGCGCTCGCATAGCATCTCCGCGACCTCTTTACTTCGTCGGTATCCCGTTGAAACTTCACCCGGAAGCGGATACTGCGTGGAAATGAGAACGTGTCTAGCGCCGGCGCGCGACGCGATCTCGAGCCCGTTGAACGTTCCTCCGACGTTTACCTTTTCTAACGCTGAATAAGACTTCACCATATTGACTTCCGCGCCACCGCTGATGACAACGTCAATCACTTCCAAAACTGGCGCGAGCGTGGCTTCGGGTATGTCGTACAACGGCATTGACATGTCACCACACATGAACGTTGTCTTTTGCGTTATTTGATCGGTAAACGTGAGCCCGCGCTTACGGAAGACATCGAGCACGCGATTTTGCGCCGCAAACTTGTCTTTTGCGCGCACGATAGCGTAAATCTGATCAATTTCATCGCTTGCGGCGAGTTCTTGAAGCAAGTACGCACCAAGAAAACCAGTAGCGCCGGTAAGGAGAATATTCTTCTTGCCCGCCGCAGTATTCTTCTTTGGCGCTCGCTTGAACTCGGAAAAGTCATACTTTGCGACTTCGACCTCGGGCTCAAACTTGGCGTTTTTATAATCTTCCATAAGTAGGGCCATCTCAGCCAGCGTCGGCTTGGCGATGACTTCGGGAACCGTCAAACTCACCCCCCATTTCTTCGAAAGTGCCGCCGCAAGCTCAACAAATTTCAAGCTTCCGCCGTAGTCGAAAAAGCTCTCCGTCGCCGCGAAGTTCTTCTCCGGTTGATCTAACACTTGGCGCCACACCTCCACGACCTCATTTTGCTTTGTAGTCAGTTGCACTTCGTTACTATCGGTGATTTTGTCCAGCCTATCGACATCAAGCTTGACCACTTTACCAGAGGTAGCTGTGGACACTTTGTTGCCGAGGTCGTAAAACGTCGACGGAATCATGTAGTGCGGCACGTGCGCTGCCATGTGTGCCCGCAATTCGCTCTCCTTCGCTCGCGCACCGTTGTTGAAGGAGATAGCAGCGACGAGTTGCTGGTCAATGTCAGACTGTCCGATCGTGCTCACGATGGCCTGTTTAATCACTGGCATCTTGAGCATGACGTCTTGTACCATGACCGGCGAAACCTTGAAGCCACGAATCTTGACGTATGCCGACTTTTGACGAGATTCAAAAGTCAACCTGTTGCGACCTAACCAACGAACGAGATCGCCAGTTGGATACCACTCGCTTTCGATCTTCGCGTAACCGTTATCCGTGTAGAAGCCAACGAGCAAACCACTCTTTTTAACGTGAAGCTGGCCGACGGTGCCGCGAACAGCTGGCTTGCCGTCATCCGTCAACACGCGCGCTTGCGTGCCCTCACGCAGGAAGAACGCTCCACCGTAATCAGATATCGCCAAATCACCCGTTTCGTTCGTGCTGTACACGTCAATCAAACGCGTACGGGTGAGACGCTCGGCGAGAAGCATACGAGTCTCTCTTCGCACGCGTTCACCGGTCAATAAAATTGTGTGCACGTCTTGCATCCCTTCGGAGAACTCTTGCGGCGTGCAGTGCAACAAACAGCTCTCCAGGATACTCGGACTGAGGTAAAGCATGGTCATTTTTTGACTTCGCACATACGAAATCAACTCTCGGGGCTTGAGGAAGAAATCGTTCGGGATGACGCTCAGCGTGCGACCAGCGAGGAGCGGAATGAAGAAGTAATAATAGACCCAAAAGCTCCCCATGACATCGTCGCCACGCATGTGTGGCCCAATGACCGATTGCGAGTCCGTCAGCGCGGATTGTGGACAGCACAGAATTTTACTCACACCAGTAGTGCCACTGGTGAGTACGGAGAACCCGGGGGCATCGGGAGTGTCAGGACGCGTCAGCGCCGGATGAAGCTCGCCGCTCAAGTCGACGTCGTACTCCATGTCCTCGACGACCACGACCAAGTCTCTGTACGCGGTGGGTACGAACTGCACGAGATCACGAGAAGTTATTATGACTTTCGACTCGTTCAAACGCAACACGCGTTCGAGGTCGGTGTCGCGATACCACGCGGGGATTTCGCAAAACACAGATTCACACAAGAGTGAACCCATGGCGCACCACACCGACGCCGCGGAGGCTTGCACAAACAAACCCACACGAGAGTTCAGCGCACCGCGTTCGGTGAGCATATCTGCGACGTGATACGCACGCGAGTACACTTCTTTCATCGTGTACGTACTCGTCGCATCTGTAACGCAAGGTTTGTCGGAGCGAGCGTCTTGCAACGCCGTCGCCAAACCCGAGCGCCAGTGCGTCGCCGCCGACGTCGTCGTCGAGGCTAACGCGTTCACATCCGCCATCTCCTTCGCACTTTTGCTTTGTGCCGTTTCGATGTCGACTAAAATACTCTGTAAAACTTCGTCCATGCTGGTTTGATCCTTGAGCGAATCTTCTGGGACCCAGCTGTGCTCGAATCCTTCGGGTCGAACGCGATGCGCCGAAGCGTCGACGAGAACTATGCGTACGATGCACAAAGTTCCGTCCTTCTGCGCACGCTCGCGCAGTGCCTCGGCCATGTGCAGCGTGGGTCCGTGTGCGCCCACTAGAACGATCGGGTCGTCGAAAATATACGGGCATTTATTCATCGCCTGATCAACTTCGCTCGGCTTGAACTCGTACAAGTTGACGCCGCTCAGACGCGCGGCGGCAAGACGAGGGAACATATCCATAGCGCCTTCATCCGATGCGCACACGACGACGGAGAAACGATGCGTCGGATTCGTGAGCTGGCGTAAGAACGGCCAACGCTTGGAAGTTTCTTTGCGCTCCCACCCTATGGCGTCGTAATACGGTTGTTGCTTCGCCGCATCGACGCAGAGTTCCGGCGGTACGTTTTGCATCGGTGCCTTGTCGACAGCTTTGAACTCGCTCGATCTCGCCGCATCGTCGTGCCAACCGCGAAATTTGATCCACGTTGACAACTCTGCGGGCTTCCATGACAACATCGAACTCTCAAAGTTCACGTTTGCCAGCGAACACATCTCTTGGAGCGTCTCCTCTGGTCGCGACAGCAAATCCGCGTCAGCGTCGACGACCATAACCTTGGCATTGATACGCTTCAACGCGTTTACGATACCAAAAGCTTCCGCAAATCCAGCCTCAGATGGATCATAATAGCAGCTCCCTTCCTTGTGTTCAATGGAGACGCGATAAAATGACTCTATCGTTTCCGTCGGTTGTCGAATCAACACCACGTGCGTGAACCGTTTTAACCAGCTCGACTTCATTTGCTTCAAGTCAAAGTAACACGACAGCTCTTTGGAGAAGAAGAATGGACGTCCTTGCGCGGAGTAATCCGCCGTCATCACCTCTAACATCGTCGCATAGCTGCATCCACTGCTCGCGACATGATGTTCAGATTGTCCACTGACAATCTTGGCGTAATTTTCCGGATTATTCTCCTTCAAGCACGGCTCCGTGAGTAACTCGTGCATGACCATCGCCTCGGAGTGCATAGAGAACGAGCGTTCGAGCGCGGTGCCGCGCGATCGAGTCACCGCCCAAACGATCAGGCGCTTTTCGTTGTGCGAAGCGTGCGGAGAAGTGCTAGCGATGGACATCGGATACGAGCTCCCTTGCGCCGTGCACCACGCACACATACCGTTCTTTAGCACCACGGCGTCGGCGCACCCGGCGCGCGTGAGCGCTGACGCCACCATCGGCGCCGCGTCGACGCCCCCCGAACCGACCACGGCCACGGGCATGGACAGGTCCAACCCCGCGCCCTCGAATATTTCTCGCAAGTTTTCGTCCGCGACGTCGAACAACCGCGTGTACGGTAAATTCTTCGCCCCCGGAATGTGCCCTTCGCGGAAGCCCTCGAACTGAATCGCTCGATCCTGAATCCGAACGTACGCCGCGTCTCTCGCCCCTCCCGCGAACACCTCCGACTGTCGGCAATCCAGCACTTGCAACCGCTGCGTGCTCAAGTTCGTCAACAAATCTTTCGCGTCGACGAATCCCGATTTCTTCCCCTCGCGCGTTCCGTTCGATCCGTCTTCGTCGTACTCCGCCGTCGCCCGCTCGCGCATCGTCTCCGCCCCGACCTCCGTCTCGTAGCCTTCCGCCTTCCACGCCTCCATCCCTCCCTTGAGCACCATCACCCGTCCTCGATGTCCATATTCCAAGAACGCGAACGCACACGCCTCCGCCGCGCAAGACGCGCCGTTTTTCGCGTATATCGCCACGTCTCGCGTCTTCGTCGCCCCGAGTCCGCCGCCGACGCCTCGCGCGAACGCTTCCCGCGGCGGGAACGCCTGCGGCAGCGGCGACGACAGGTCGCACACCTCGTCGTGATCATAAAACGTCGCGTTCGGGATGCGCTCGCTCTCGTGCGCCGCGCGCGCGCGCTCGACGTCGTTCGCGATCGCCCAGCTCGCGTCGACGATGATGATGTCACCCGACGTCGACAGTTTTCGCAGCGTTGACGCGTCGACGTACTCCATGTCGTCCCGATCTCACCGTCGACGAGCGCGAACTTACGATTTCTTCGCGATCGCGACGCGCGGGGGCGCGACAGGCGTCGCGCGCGCGAGCGACGTCGCGATGTGATGGCGATCGCCGAGATTAGATGGCATCTTTTTCAAGCGAAAACCGGCTAAATCCGCACTCGGTGACGCGCGCGCGGCGATTTCGGGCGCTCGAAGCGCGCGGATCGAAAGTATGCGCGACGTCGCATCGAACGGCGCGTCGAACAGCGCGTCGACGCGCGCGCGGACGACGGAGACGGGGATTGAGGTTGGGAAATCTGAACTGCTCGAGTTCGCGCGGCGAAGCGTCGACGCCGTGCGCGCGACGCGTGGGGGCGAGAGCGACGCGAGCGCGCTGGTGTGGAGTGATCTAAAACGTGGTGTCGGAGCGTTGGCGTGCGCCGCGCGCGCGTGGCCGGAATCGTTCGAGGCGTTGACGGGGACGTCGCGAGCGGGGACGAGCGCGTCGACGCGCGGCGGCGCCGCGGCGATGAAACACCCGTTTCAGACGCTGCGAGGGATTTTAGCGAGAGAGCGGGTGCCGGCAAATGCGATATCGGTCGATGGTGTCGAGCGAGGGGAGTTTCAGGCGACGTTTGATGCGTTGGCGGTGATGTATTGGACGTGCGAAGTGCGAGCGAATGCGGCGAGCGGCGCGGCGACGGCGATTTCGTTTGCGAGAAAGTTGGGACCCGGGGCGGTGGCGTATTGTCAGAGCGAGGAGACGCGCGCGCGCGCGGTGCGACTAGCGCAACGGGAGATGGAGACGGCGGCGAAGAAATCGAGCAGAAAGGCGAGTCGAGCGAGTTTGGCGAGCGCGAGTGAAATTGAGCAGAAGCGCGAGCCAAACGCGAGAGAAACCAAGCAGAAGCGCAAGTCGAACGAGCCGATCGACGGGCGGCCGGCGACGATGACGATCGATGATTGGGAAACTATTACAGAACTTCGATGGGAATTAGAGAAGATCAATGAGATTAGCGAGGAGCGGGCAAGGGAAATCGAGCGACTTCGCGGCGCAACATCGCCGAGGTCAACGCGCTTGTACGAGACAAAGATTCGGGACTTGAGCGAGCAGCTCGTGGCTGAGCACGAGGAGCGAATGCGAGTGACGCGCGAGTACGAAGACGAGCTTATTGACATGCGCAAGAATATGGCTGAAATTATGAATGCATCGATTCTCAGGCCCGAGAACATGGTGGCTTTCAACTCTGTCGACGTCTCCACGGAGGAGGGTCGCGCGATGGCCAAAGTGATGATAGATGCCATGGATCGCGTGACGCGAGCCACAGCGGACGTACAGAAGGCGACGCGATCGTACTTGAATCACGTCTCCGATGATATCGTGTCGCCATCGACGAACGATACCTCTTTGTCACCGTCGTTTCTTTCTCGATTGGACACATTTGAATTGAGCGAGAGCTCCGTCAAACGCGCAGCCGCGTTCGATCAGAGCGACGAAATCGAGCACTTCACAACAGTAAACGAAACGCTCAAGCACGTCGAATCGAGCGACTCGATATACGATACCTTCGAATCCGCGTCAGCTTAGCGGCGAAGTAAGCTTTTAGTACAGACAGGCTTTGTTATCACAAAAATCTTCGGATCGTATCGTTCGTGACGTGCGGCTATATCATTATCCTCTCGCCGTGAGTCCCAGCAACAAATCAGCACCAGCTTCATCTGCTTCTGGAAGAGTCGGGCCGAGTCTTTCACCCGGCGGTAATGTTACATCTTCCTTCCACAGCGACAAGAATTCTTTAACGCCGTCTTCGGCATACTCGACGCAATGTCTAAGCTCGACGGGATCGTAATCGACTATTTTACCCGGATATGACGCTCGGTCGAGAGGCCAAAACACCAAAATTTGCTTACCGATGATAGTTCTACCTTGAATCGTAAGCTTGGCGCCTGTGTGACCTCGACTAGCCTTCTCGGCGGCTTCTACACGTATGCACTTGGGCGATTCCGAACCGTCGGCGGAGATGCTCGTGCACGACTTGCACGTACAACCCTTCAATTCGGGCATGGGTGAGCCACCGCGCGAACGGAACTTATGCGCAGTACTTTGCGTCGCCATTTTACGTAATCTATCGCGCTCGTGCAACGTCTCTCGTATTTGCAGCTCCTCGTTCGCTTGCTTCACCGCCGCTTGGAAGCGCGCCTTGTTCCTCGCCGGATCCCGACTCTTCGATGCGTAGTGCTCGGTAAAATCTAAGCAATGCTCCGCCCGCAGCCAACCGAATGAATTTTCTCCAAAGAACACGACGAGTACTTCGTTTTCTCTCGCCATCGCGAGAGCATCCGCTGGGATGAAGTCCTTGTCCAAATCCGCTCGCAATCCCGGCCAAAATGGATGACCTGGGAGCTTGGCCCAAACGAGCTGGTTTCGTCTTGGCGCAGCTAAACCGACGCCGGCGATGAACGTCATGGTTCCCGGAGTTGATCCTGGCGATCCAGGCTCGATATCCGCCGACGATGGCGTGATGCTTCTCTTGTACCGCTTCGCCTCGATGTCGATGGGAAAATTGGACGAACGTTTCACCTCGTCTTGGTCGACGATTAAATGTCCGCTCTTCGTCTTTATCAAAGGCAACGTGCGTTCGACCAAAGCCGGTGGCGCTGAAACAAACTCATCGTAGCGAGAGGTCTGCGCCCGTGCCGCCGGAGTCGCTATCGTCAGTGGCTCGACCGCAGGCGCCTGTTCGTTCTTCACCCGCGGCTCGACGACGGCGATCTCTCCCTCACCGTTTTCCAAAGCCTCTAGCTGGGGAGGGACCTCCCAGCCAGACTCTCTAAGCACGCGCGCGCACGCCACGGCGGTCTCTTTCGGCACCAGCGGACCGCCTTCGAAAAAGGACGTGGAAATAAACGTGCCGAGACACGGCAACTCCGTGATTTCACGGACAAACGGCGAGCACAAGGCGCTCGCACGCCCGTGTCCAACGTTGTACGCCGCCCCCGGCCAAGCGTGCGGCACAGACTCTCTAAATGGAACCGCATCGGCAGAAAATTTCAAAGCATACGGGTCCGCTAACCGAGTTCCCAGCCAATATGAACTTGGGACGCATCCGTACGTCTTCGCCAAAGCGTCCCAACGCGCCGTGAGCTCCTCCCCTTGACTTCCTTGAACGCTCGGTCTCGTCGTCATCGTCCATCCCGGAGGCAATCCTTGCAATCTTTCAGCGTCATGCACGGTGAGCGGCATCAAACCACCCGCGGCGGTGAGCATGCACGCCTCAGGCTCGGGATGAAATCCTTCGCACACGTCGGCGTACGCGCACAACCCTCGTTCGGGGTGCCGATTAAACACAAACGTGTGCTCATCCGCGGGATCCCTCGCATCGACTTTCAACGCCCCCGCGTCTTCTGTCAATAACACATCTCTCGGATCCCCGCATCTACTGGCGACGAGCAACACCCGCGCGGCGACATCCGGCACCCCGAACGCCGCCGCCGCCACCGTGCGATGCGCCCACGCGTACCCCGCTCGCTCCAGCTCGCTCACAAACTCATGAATCAACGGCGCCTCGCTCCCATCGACTCCACGATCTAATATCTTCCCTCTCGCTTCGATCACCAACCACGGCACGCGCGCGCTCGCCCCCAGCCTCAGCGCGTGTTTCAGCGCCCCCGCCGCGCCGTCTCTCGTCCACGACTCTCGCCAGACCCCTCGTACTCCCTCGTCATCAATCCGCACACCAGCACGTCCACGTCCCTCGGCAGCGCCTCGATCTCGCTCGCTTCCCTCGCCCGTCGCACGCCCTGAAATCGCGCGTCCAGCACCGCTCGCGCGCGCTCGTCGCGTTCGCACTGCAGCGTCACCTCGTGCCCCGCCCGCGTCAGCCTGGTCGCGCGCGCGTCCCGAATTCGCGTCTCGTCAGTCGCGCGTTCGTCCTCCCGGGGCTCCCGTCGCGCGCGCCTTCGCGTCTTCGCGCGCCATCCGCCCCGTGTCGTCCCGATCTCGCGTCGTCGCGCGTCGTCGTCGTCGTCGTCGCGCGTCGAATCCGTCGTCGTCGTCGTTCGCGTTCGTTCGGCGTTCGTCGTCGCGTTTCCCGCGTTTCCCGCGCCGTCGCGCCGTCGCGCGTCGCGCGCGACGCACCCGTAGTCGATCGCGCCGGCGCCGGTGAACATGGTGGCGACGCGCAGGCGCGCGCCCGCGCGCGCGTCGGGCGGCGACATCGCCGCGCGTCGTCGTGTGCGCGCGCGCGGGAAAGGCGAGTTGACCTGAATCCTTCATCGCGTTCGCGCGCACCGGCGTACGTGATCCAGCGACGCTTTTTTGATGTTGGGCCGATAAATAAATCGAGAGTGTTCGGACGTGTGGGTATGGGTGTCAGTGACGAGGCGGCGACGCGCGCCACTCCGCGCCGCGGCGATGGCGCCGGCGGCCGACGCCGCGGGCGTCGTCCTCGACCCGGACGCGTACGACGACGACGCGACCGACGGGACGCGCGGGGAGGGATCGGAGGATTTCGACGCGCAGTGGCGACGCGCGACGACGGAAAAGCGCGCGGACGTCGAGGCGTTCGAGGCGATGGTGCGCGCGCGGCTGGGCGACGGACTCGCGGACGCGCGCTGGGAGCGCGCGCTGATGAAGATGCAGCGCGACGCGCGGTTTCGCGCGCTGAAGACGCACTCGGAGCGACGCGCGGCGTTCGACGCGCTGCGGCGACGCGCGGCGGAGGAGAAGAGGGAGGGGGAGAAGAGACGAAGGGCGGCGCGGGGGGAAGACGAGGCGGACGCGGACGCGCGGAGGGCGCGAGCGTTGAGGGCGAGGGAAGCGGAGGCGAGCGAACGACGGCGAAGGGATGAACGCGAGGCGCGGTTTCGGAAGGAGCGATTGTTGGACGACGAGGCGGAGGCGGCGTTTCGGGCGTTGTGCGCCGAACGCGTGAAGACGTACGCGCGTTCGTACGACGAAGCGTTTCGACGGGACTTGGTGGGCGATCCCATGGGTCGGGACGACGTGTCGAGATTGCGCGGAGGGGAGGCGCGCGCGAGGACGCTGTACGAGGCGCATCGACTCGCCGTCGAGGCGTCGTTGAAGGCGGAATTTGAAAAACTGGCGCGTAGAATCATAGATAAGCTCGTCGTGAGAGAGTTGAGCGACGAAACCGCCGCGAACGAGGCTCGCGCTCGAAGACGCGCGAGCGCGCTGGACGTCATCTTCGACGGCGCGCTCGCCTACGCGCGCGCCGCGGAGGACGAGTTCGAGCTCGTCGACGACGTCTTGTTCGCCTTCGTGAGCGACGGCGACAAAAAACAAATATGGACCGAGTGCGCGATCGATATTTTATCGCGCCACGGCGTAAAAATCGGCGACGATCGAGTCGAAGACGGCGAAGACGAAGACGAAGACGAAGACGAAGACGGCGCCGTCTCCGAGTAGCTCCGTCGAAGCGTTTAGAGCGTTAATTAGTTTGCCTCTCGCCGAAAAACAATTCTTTCGTCGAGTGCGGGCGTTCACAAACGCCGCGTTTCGCGCGTTCCCTCGCGTTTTCTCGCGCGTCCTGTTCGCATCGTCACGACTGGGGAGGGCGTCAGCGTTCAGAGTAAACCCCGTTGAGTTCCCGCGTTGTCTCCGCGGTGGACACATGACTGTGCCTCGGCGAGTTACTCGACGTCCCGCTCGCGGTTTCCCGCGCGCGAGCGCGTCCAGGTCCTGGTCATCGCGACCCGACACTCTCTGCCGCAGCGCCCGGGGATTTTCGCCCGGTGGTCGTCGCGCGTCGTCCGATTTTCCGCCGCACCGCGCGCGTCGAACGAACGTCGACCCGCGCGGCGCGTGTTCGCGATCGCGATTCGACGCTCGCGTCACCGAAGGTGTCCCTTCACGCGCGCCCGTACCTCGTCGCGATCCGATCGCGCGCGCCTCGACCGCGCGCGCCCGACGTCGACGCCGCGCGCGCGCGCGCGCGCGTGCGTCGCCCGGCGGCGCGCGATCGTCGGATCGCCGGCGTCGCCGAACCCTAACCCTATGCTGCTCTTTTTATCGCGCGCGGGGCGCGGCGATGGGGAACGCTTTCGCCCGAACGCGCGCTTTTTCGAAGAAATCGCGCGATCGAGCCTCGCGCGCGCGTCGCGTCGTCGGAGTCGACCCGACCCCGCGCGATCACACGTCACGTTTTATGCGAGCTACTGGCGGTCAGTTAGGCCGCGGGCCTTAAACGGGCTTCCCTATACGTTGCGCTGCCTCATGGTCACGCATCTTCTCATCTTTTGTGCGAGCCGTAATTTTTCGCCCCGACCGTCGCTCGATGAAGTTTTGAAGCACCGGAATGCCACCGATGAGGTCCCGAACCTCCCCCTTGAAGACAGCCTTATAAATTTCGTTGTCCCGTTTGCACTGTTCATCCTTGGCTCGTTTCTTCTCGAGCTTTCGTTGCTTTCGTTCCCATTCTTCCGCCTGGGTCTCTCCCATGAATCGCCCGAAGCACGCGCCCATGAGTATATCGATCAACTCGCGCAACGACGAGTGGCGTCGACGAGTACCGACGATGCGAACTACCCGCACGCAATTCCTCCGTCGGAAAACCGGAGTCGCTAAACCCTAGCAAAAATCGAGTTTCAGAAAAGGCCCGTTTTTGCGAGCTATACCTTATATGATCGTGAGCAATCGGGCCTAGTGCGTCGATGAGTGATGATGATTACAATTATAGGTTAACTAGGGAACGCTATACTTCATATTTTACTCTTCAGATTTCTAACATTTTACGCGTCAGACACGACGCGTCGACGGGGCGTCGACTCGGACTCGGACGCCCGCGTCGGGTTTTGAGTTTTCGCCGTCGCGTCGCGTCGCGCGCGCGCCGTCGCCGGACTCGCGCGCGCGACCGTCGGTGCGAGAGGAACCGATCGCGACGCGCGCGGCGCGAGAGACCCGGGCGGTGCGCGACGGGCGACGCGCGCGGCGCGGACGAGCCGCGGGCGAGCGGGCGATCGAAGGGTTTTCGAATCGCGCGCGATGGGTAACGGTTACTCTCGCATGTGCGTCGAGATCGGCGGCGCGGTGTATTGCTGGGGTATCAATGACAACGGTCAGCTCGGAGACGGGTCGAAGGTTGAGCGACATACCGCCGTCCAGGTTGTCAACATCACGACGGCGACGTCGGTCTCCGCGAGACACGGCGACCACGCGTGCGCCACGCTCGCCGACGGCACGGTGCAGTGCTGGGGTAGCAATGGCGACGGTCAGCTCGCTGACGGCACTACTATATACCGACTTACTCCCGTCCTGGTTTCGGGCATCACGACGGCGACGTCAGTCTCCGCGGGTGGCTCCATGAGTGGCAGCCACACGTGCGCCATGCTCGCCGACGGCACGGTGCAGAGCTGGGGTTACAATGGCAACGGTCAGCTCGGAGACGGCACTACTACAGACCGACTTACTCCCGTCCTGGTTTCGGGCATCACGACGGCGACGTCAGTCTCCGCGGGTGGCGGCCACACGTGCGCCACGCTCGCCGACGGCACGGTGCAGTGCTGGGGTTACAATGACAAAGGTCAGCTCGGAGACGGCACTACTACACACCGACTTACTCCTGTCCTGGTTTCGGGCATCACGACGGCGACGTCGGTCTCCACGGGTGGCGCCCACACGTGCGCCATGCTCGCCGACGGCACGGTGCAGTGCTGGGGTTACAATCTCGACGGTCGGCTCGGAGACGGCACTAAGACAAACCGACTTACTCCTGTCCTGGTTTCGGGCATCACGACGGCGACGTCGGTCTCCGCGGGTGGCAGCCACAATTGCGCCATGCTCGCCGACGGCACGGTGCAGTGCTGGGGTGTCAATGTCAATAGTCAGCTCGGAGACGGCACTACTACAAGCTCGAATATTCCCGTCCAGGTTTCCAACATCACGACGGCGACGTCAGTCTCCGCGGGTTACGACTTCAATTGCGCCACGCTCGCCGGCGACACGGTGCAGTGCTGGGGTTACAATGACAAAGGTCAGCTCGGAAACAACGCTACTACAAGCTCGAATATTCCCGTCCAGGTTTTGGGCATCACGACGACGACGTCAGTCTCCGCGGGTGGCTCCTCGGGTGGCGGCGGCGTTCCGGGCACCATCGTTCCGTTGCGCTCCGCGGATACGTTGAGCGACGTTGAAATCGCCGGTATTGCCGTCGGTTGTATTGCGTTCGTCATCATCTTGACTCTCATCGGGCTCTGCGTCAGGTCGCGCCGCCGCGCCGACGACAAGCTCCGCGCGCGCCTCGGCATCCCCACCCGCGGCGCTCCCGTCGCCGTTACGCCGCAACAGCCGCAAGTCATCGTTATTCAAACGTGAGCGCGCTCGTCGTCCTCGCAATCACCGCCCTTCTCGCTATACCATCGTCGTGCGTTTGCATGGAAGAGGTTGTCGTGCTCGCGACAAACTTCAGCCGTACCGACGACCGCGCGCGGTTACAAAACGGTGGCGCGGCCCGTCGCGCGTTTCAAGTCTTTTCAAGTTTTATCCAGTCGTCGCGCGTTTCAAGTCTTTTCAAGTTTTATCCAGTCGTCGCGCGTTTCAAGTCTTTTCAAGTTTCGTAAAGTCACAGTTTTACACGGCGCGACGTCATCCATTCCGAACCCGCGCGGTTTCGCCGTCGGTCTCCGCGTCGAGCGTCGCGCGTCGAAAATCGACGTCTCCTAAAAACACAGACCTCTTCCGCGTCGCGCGCGATCGTTCCCCCCCGCGCGGACGCGCGGCGAGCTCGAGACGTTCGCGCGCGAGGACGATCGCGCGCGCGCGGATCGAGCGCGATCGCGCGGCGACGACACGGCGGATCGAGCGCGCGCGCGCGCGAACGCCCGCTCGATTAATCGATCGATTCATCGAACCGATCGATCGATTAATCGCTCGAACGAACGAACGAACGAAGGGCGAGCGCGGACGCGATGGCGACGCGAGCGTCTCGCGCGCGCGCGACGACCGGCGGACGCGGGTCGACGACGCGCGCGCGGGTCGGACGGACGCGCGATCGGCGAGGGCGACCGGCGCGGGGCGCGGGACGCGCGAACGCGAACGCGAACGCGAACGCGAACGCGAAGAAGACGGACGAGGGCGCGAAGAGGACGGCGAAGGACGCGATGGAGGGATTGCGACCGGCGCGCGCGCGCGATGGGACGAAGATGGTGGCGTCGGTGTCGACGGCGGCGGAAGCGCGAGCGCGGGAGGGGACGCGCGGGGCGGGGGCGAGCGCGGCGGCGGGCGCGGGCGTCGCGGTCGCGGGAGGGGCCGCCGCGGTGGCGCTGGCCAGGGCGTCGAGAGGGAAGAAGAAATCCGCGGAGGCGAAGGTTTTGGATCGTTACGCGAAGATTATTAACGATGCGTACGATATTCCGTTCGTTCCGGAGTTCGCGGAGAGCGAGGTGTATCGCGAGGTTTGCAAGGCGGCGTACGCGTCGGCGATGAAGAACTTACGACAGAACCTCGTCGGAGCGAGCGTTTTGGGGCATCCTCTGATCATGAGCGATTATCTGGACGCCAGACACGTTCCGGAAAAGAGTGGTATCAAGGAGCAGGAGCTCGCAAAGTTTATCGGCGACGTCGTCGGCGAAACGAGCGGGATTCCCGTCTTGTTACCCGGGCCGCTCGAAAGGAAGCTCTACACGAACGGCGTGCTCACGGGATGGACCGTGTTCGAAGATACGTTAAAAACGTTCAAGTTGCAACTTTTCGACCGGGAATTCGTCTTTGAAGTGTCGAGCGAAGAGGATGGCATGGCGGAAGGGCGAAGGACTAAGCTCGTCGCGAGCGGCGACGGCAACTTAGACATCGTGCCGAATCTGTCGAATCAAACGCTCCGCAAGATTGCGCGCGAAGAGCTCAAAGCCCCGCCACCGACAAATCTGTTCCCGCATCTCCAAGAAAACGTCGCCAAGGTTGCGGTGGGTATGTTATCCGAGGCGCTCACGATGGAGGCAAAGATTAAAGGATTCACCGTGGAGTTTGCGTTAGAGCCTTACGACGACGATACTCGAGAGGCGTTTGCAAACATCTCCTTTTCCGACGAGGATCGTTTGGAGACGCAGCGCGCGGTGAAGCAACTTATCGAAGTGTGCGTCGATGAATATATGGACACTCGAGCGATGGCCATCTCGTCAGTGTTTCTTCCCCGACGAATCGAGCGCGACACGTACATCAACCTCCTCACCAGCTTGTTCGGTGAGATAGGAAAAGAGCCCGTGTTGAGTAACTTGGGTTTCAACATTTCTATGCGTGTGCTCAGTCCGTCGAGCGGAGCAAACGTGTCAGCGTCGTTCGACGACGACGCCTTGACATTCGACGAAGGCGACGCCGCGAAGAAGACACCCAGCGCCCGCGACCTCCTGCAGCAAATGGGGAACGAAATTCGTAGAGGCGACTTTAGCAACATAGCCTCGGAGGCACGTCAAATTTTGGGTGTGAGCATCGACGGTGATGAAGACCCGAGCAGAGCTGCGAGAAAAAAGGCACAAAAGCAGACTCGAGAGGCGATTTCGGAATTTGTCGACTACCTCCTTCGCGATCCCATGTACAACGTCAAGGCTATTCCCGATAACATTGAGCGTTTGCTGTACATTAACTGTTTTGAACTCATAGTGGATATTTTATCTACAGTGTTGTCCGATTTTGAGCTCGACATGCTCGGGCGAAGAATCCGAATGGAGGTGCGCCAAGCGCCGAAGCGCGACGTCAAGGACCTCAGCCGCTTCCGTCCGGACGCGCGAGCGTTGAGGGAGATCACCAAGGACTTTGCTGACATCCCTTCGGTTCAAGAGATCATGGGCAACGTTTACGCTTTTGTTCTTGCTTTCGTCGCTCAAGTAGCTTCTGATTTTGAGGTGACCGTCGTCGGTCATCGACTCAACACGGGTTTGAGTAGAAGAGCCGAAGCGACTGTGATGGAATCTGCAGGGCCGGCGGTTACGGATGCATTGAACGAATCACTCGTTTCAGCGATCGAAGCTTTCGCGCAAGATGTGTTCGCCATCGGCTCTCGCACTGGTTTGAACGCTGGAGGTTCTGCGGAGACAAGGTCGGCGGTTGCAATCGATTTCGACAAAGAGGTCTTCGCGTTGTTTGAAGCCAACGCGTCCAATCCGGATGAAAAGTTTCCGTTCCCCTACCTCAATCAAGAGCAGTTCGCGAAGACGATTGATATGTTCATCGAAACCCTCGTTCCGGGTGCCAAGTTGTGGGACTCTCACAACGCGACCGTTCAGAAAATTGCCAAAGCGGCTGATTTGAACGGCGACGGCGTCATACAGTGGGCCGAGTGGTACTACGCCGCGGGAGCCATTAACAGAGCGACCAAGATTGCGAATAAGAAGACTTTAGAAGAACTTAAAGGAGGATGAAAACGAGCGACAAAGACTTTACGATTTTACGTTTTAATTTTTTTAATTACACATTTCGCGCGGGTCGCCGCTACTTCACTTGACTTTCACACTATTGCGAAGTCTAGGACGCGTCTTCGTGGGCGCTGCGAATTCACCTTCGATTGCTTCATCGTTCGTCTTTTCCTCCTTAGTCGTGCCTTCGCTTTCAGCGCTTTCGCTCTCGGTTTTCACGATTTCAACCGCTTTTGGCCGCTTGTTTTGATGCTGGACAACTTTCGAGATGACAGTGCTCACGACGGCGGTGCTCACCGCAGAGACGACGCCCGCCACGGCTTTCGCTTTATACCGTCGAACGAACGCCAGTAACTCATCTCCTGTCACTAAACGGATATATCTCTTGCTCGCAGGTGGAGGTGGAAGGCGGCGATACTTTGCGACGTAAGGGATCGCTTGTTTCAACTTGTTCCATCGCGCCAGTGACTTTTCGCGCTTCAACGCCTCCAACTTTACCTTCTTCGTTGCGATTTTAGCCGTCGCCAAGTGCTTTTGCTTTAAATTGTGTTTGGGCTTGTTGAACAACGGATCGTCCAATCGTCTGTCGAGCACGTCAAGTAAACCGTTCAAGCCGTCGAGGACGCCGCGCAAACGAGCCCTCGCGGCGAGGAGTTCGCGAGCCTCCTTCCTCGTTAACAGCTTGGACGTCTGGGACTGTAGCATGGCCAAGCGTCGAATTTGAAGCTGCAGCGGAAGCATCCATCTAAACCACGGATCGGCTTGGAGATTTTCTTGCTGCGCGACCAAGACTGTGGCTGCATCAACGAGACCTTCGGAGGCTTGTTCTTCCACGGTGCGCTCGTAGAGCATTTGCGCCTCTTCGAGTTTCATGACGAACTCTGTGTACAACATGTGCGGGTTTACCTTACCTTCATGTTGAGGCTGACCAGCGCCGGATTCAAGTGTGTGGAGCTTACCAAAAACCTCCGCCAGTGCGACTTGCGTGTCGCGAAACAAGCGCATCGGAAATCGACTGAGACGTTCCTGAGGCTCTGCGCTGAGGAGTCCGACGCGACGCTTCGGTGCCGAATCCGCAGCCTCTAAAGGTTCCATTGCCGTCGTTTTCTCATTCAATGAGGAATCGATTCGGCGAAAAATAGACCGTTTACTCGCTAACTTTTCACCTTCGTCTCCGCCGTCGTCAGCGCCGTCGCCCTCGACTCGCTTCTCCTTCTCCACCTCACGAACGTGTATGAGCGCGAAAACCTCAGTCAAACGCTCTGTCGGTACAGTTGCGTCGTAGCGCTCGTTGCTCACCTCCAACTCCATCGCCACGCGATCAAGCTGTTGATCCAACGCGAACTGCCACGTGTCCTGCTCGCTCACGCCTTCCAACTGCACCCCGCGTTGAAACTGCTCGACCCAGTGCAAATACCGACACAACCGAAACAATGTCGAATTCACCGCTTCGTTGGGATTATCGGGATAATGCGCCGCAAAATAATTCGCCCGAATCTTCGGCGGTTCCCCGCTCGAACGTCTCGGCGGCACCTTTAATATAAACTCCAATCTGTTTCTCAAATCTTTCGCCGCCGCCCGCAGCGGTCCGCTCAGCAATCGTCTCACCTGCGCCAATCGCGCCTTCCTCTCCTGGTGTTGCCGCTGCACCTCCCGCCTCGCCTCTTTTATCTCATCTTGATATCCTCCCACCACCTTATACGCCAATCCCGCGAGCAACAACCCGCTCAGCGTTCCCGACACCCCCGCGATGACCTTCACCATCATGTTCGTCATGAGCGTCTGCTGCAGATTCCCCACGCCCTTGATCGACCGTCCGACGCCCGCCATCGAGCCTCGAATCTTCGCCAGCGGGTTGCTGTTCGCCTGTCGCCGTCGTTCGAGCTCGGCGGCGTCGTTTCCGAATCGAATCTTCATCGGGAGTTTCAGGCGCACCGGCCCGACGTTGATCGCCGTCGAATTCTCATCGCTCTGCGTCGACGACGACGCGTCGGCGGCGGAGGATTTATTCCTCGTGAATCGCATCGCCACCGCTTCGCGCGATGGGCGCGACGGGCGCGATGGAGGTCGCGCGGCGGTGAATGACGACGATCGATTGAGAATTGGGAATTGCGCTGGCGATTCGGCCAACGCCGCGCGGCGACGCGGCGAGGACGCGCTCGACGACGAAAACGCGGAGGAAAAATCTGGAAAAATCACAGATGATGAATAAATATTTATGACATCGAATGCGCGAACAGAACGAAGCGGAAACGATCACGCGAGGGAGAAGTCGAAGTTGAAGACGACGCAGGCGTGATCGCTCGGGAAGCGAGCGTTGGGAAACGTCGCGTCGGCGTCGAAAGGAAGGACACTAGGGGGCTTGGGGTGCGCGGTGAAGTCCACGGCGTTGATGCGAGTGAGCGTGGGCTTGGTGGTGGCGTTAAGCGAGGCGGCGTTGGCGTCGGTTCGGGTGTAAATCAACACGTGGTCTTTGGGATGGCGGTCCGTGAGCGCGCTCGTCGCGATTTCGGCGAGCGGCACAGCTTTGTTGAGCTGCGCCTGAAGGAAGGTGCGCGCGCTGAACGTCGTGAAGGCGTCGCGCTCGACGTCGATCTCGGCCATCGTCCAGCACGATCTAAACGTCGTTTCTGCGGCCAAGAAGTCTATGAAATCTGTGACGCCTTGCTTTTTACCGTCCTTGTGCGCAACGTGAGTGTTGGCGTCCATGCCAAAGACGCACGCATCGATCGCGTCGTTTGCGACGCAGTGCGCGTGCGTAGCGGTGGTGATTACTTTAGTTTGTAACCCATCCGTATCGCCGTGAAACGAACAAAACAGCACCCCGCGAACGAGAAAGGCGCAAAAATCACCCTTGGAGAATTTGGCGGCGCCGTCGCCGAGTGACTCCAAAATCTCGCGCGTCTTCTCGATCGCACGCTCGCCTCGAGTGAACGTCTTGGACACGAGCACGATCGAGTTTTGATCGCGCTTCACGTCCAGATCCTCTGGACGATATATCTCGTACGTGTCCCGCACGCTTTCTCGCGCCTCGAGCGCGTCGGCGAACGAAGCGCCGACTTCCTGCAAAAAGCACGCCGACAAATTCACGTCCGACGACGATGACCCCAGTAAGCAATGCTCCACCACATCGAGCGTTCGCGGCACCTTATGTCGCACTAATGTATCGACTAAACCGGCGCGAATGCGCTGCCAAGCCTCAAACGAGCCCGCCGCCGTCGTCGCCACGCGCGCCAACGCCGCGTCGAACGCCGCCAAATAGAAAATTTGTAAAGGGATCCCCAGCGCCTCCTCCTCCTCGCTCACCGCCGGATACTTCGCCCGTCTAATCGGCACCAACATCTCCACCATCGCTCGCGCCTCGCCTCCCCGCGTCGCGCGTACTTTCGCGTCGAACATGTACCCCATCCACGCTCGAAACCACTCGCCTTCGTCCTCCAGCGTCTCGTCGTAACAATTAATCACCGTCGGCCTTCGCACCGTCCTTCGCTCGCCTTCGTCGTCGAACACGTTCACCGTGTTCGTCACTCTGTCCGGCATCGAGCACAGGCGTTTCGCGCCGATCTCCGCGTCTCGCAGGAACTCGCCGCACGTTCGCTCGCCGCACCGCGCCTCGTACGCGCGTCGCGCCCGCGCCGCCGCCTCTCCGTCCTTCGCCGCGCCGCTCGCCGCGATCTTCGCCTGCAGCGCGTCCAGCGCGTCCGGTCCGAGCGCGCGCGCCATCGTCGCGTCGGACGCGCCGCCGGCGTCGCTCGACAGCGCGCGCTCGACCGCGAGCAGAAATGATTCATAAACATCGCCGCCGTCGTCGCTCGACGCCTCTCCGCGACCGCGCGCGCTGGCGTAGTACTCGAACGGGTTGTTGTTGATCGCCGCGACGTTCCACGTCGACGCCCGCGCGCGCATCGCGCGTCTCGACGCGCGTCCCGATGAAGCGACCGGGACACGGCGGCGGCAAATGACGTCGCGCTGCGCGCCGATCCGCGCGCTCGACGCCGCGACGACGCGTCGACCGACGTGCGCGCGATGTCGCCGCGCGTTGGTGGCGTGCGCGTGTCGCTCGGTCGCGCGCGCGCTCGGTCGGGCCGGGAGAGTCGCGAACTCGACCAACATTTACATCCTGCAAGACCGCGCGGAGTTTCGACGCGCCCTGGGAAGCGCGATCGTCTGCGAACTCGCGTTGGATAAATGCGAGGTGCGAGTGCTGTTCGATGACCTTCGAACGCGAGGACGGGACGTGAAGGCGCCGTTCGCGGAGGAGGACGCCGCGCGGTGGGGGGTGCTGTGGCCGTGCGACGAGGCGGTCGACCTGGCGGCGCACGCGCGGGACGCGACGACGCGACGGTTGGAGAATTTGATCGTGCTCGATTCCACGTGGCATCGCGCGCGAGCGATGTATCACCGCGTGCCGTGGTTGCAGCGCTTGCGCAAGTTTCAAATAGAGCCGCGGCGAAAGTCAAACTATCGCATCCGAAAGCAACCCAACGATTTGTGCCTGAGCACCGCGGAGTGCGTCGGCGAGGCCTTACTCGCGCTCGACGGTGAAAACTGCGGCGCCGAGCGCGTCGCTCAGGCGTTCGACGCCATGGTTGACGATCAACTCGACGCCGAGAAGGCCGCGTACCATCGCGGCGCGCGAGAGCGCGGCGCGCCGACTCGCCCGCCGAGCGCCGTTCTCGCGCGCGAGCGCGACCTGCGCTCGCCGCCGCCGTCCTAACTGTATTCTTTGTATTCTTTCATCCCAGTCTCGTCGTCCTGACTGTATTCTTTGTATTCTTTCATCCCAGTCTCGTCGTTTTCTCGTCGCTTCCCGGCGTATCGCGCGTCTTCGTCCGTCGTCTTCGCTCTCGCGGCGCCGCTCGCGCGTCTCGGATCGCAATTTCTGCGCAACACCCCGCCTGTCTTTCTTCGGCGCCGCACTCTTCGCCTCTCTCTCGCGCGCGCGAACGAAACTCGAGAACGACGGCGAGCGAACGCTTCGTCGCGCGCCGAGCGTCGTCGTCGTCGTCCTGCGCCGCATCCGCGATGGGTGTTGAGCGCGGCGACGCCGAACCGCTCCTGCGCGCGTCTCGCGACGTCGAGAGCGCGTCGGACGACGCGGAGACGACGGCGGCGAAGCTCGCGGTCGATCGAACGCGCGGCGCGGCGAGCGCGAGGCTGGTCGTCGGCGCGTGCGCGGTCGCGGCGTGCCTCGTCGGGGCGAGCGCGAGGGCGGATTGGGCGCACCGACGCGGCGGCGCGCTCGCGGAACGCGAGGAAGTCGAGGCGTTCGGACGGGAATTGAACGTCGGTGATCTGAGTAAATATTACGAGATTCCGAGGAAGGCGAAGTCGGTGAAGCAGACGCACGCGAATCGAGTGCTGTTTTACAACTTTTTGCACGTGCCGAAGACGGGTGGGACGTTTTTTCACTCGGTGTTGCGACAGGTGGAACGCAGGGTGAATCGTAAGCCGAAGCAGGAGGCGTTCCTGGGCGAAGAATTATTTCCTCACGATCATGAGTCGATCGCGCAGTGGATCACGTGGCCTTTGGTCGATACGACGAGAGAAAATTACGCGGCGACGCGGCGGCACTTTGCCACGGGCGAACCCGCGGAGTACTTTGGCGTGGATCGTTTGCGGAAGATGTATGAATCAGGGGCGCGGATTTTTAGCAAAGGCTCCTACGGCATGGGACTGTGCGAGGTCGTTGACGCCCCGTGTGCGTACATCACAATCTTAAGAGACCCAGTCGAGCGGTTTTTAAGTCACTACAAGTACTCGTGCTTGGCCGGGGCTGAAAATCGTCGGCTGTGGAACAAGGCGATGAAGGACAAGGGCGAGTGCGCCATGAACCTCGTAGAGTGGCACGATTACTTGGGCGGTGATAATTGGTTGCACGTCCTCGCACCGGGCGGTGGGGAGAACAAAGACGCTCAAGTCGCTGCGGCGATCGCGAATTTGGACGACCCGTGCTTTAAATTTCTGTTGACGGAGAAACTCGACGACGGTTTAGAAAAGCTCACAACTTTACCCGATTTTGCGCGGCTCAACGCGACGCTTTTAGCCAATTTTGCGCAGCACAACGAAGCGCCCGAGCTCGATGCGCACCAGCAGCGCCTCTACGACAGGCACGTGGCGAACGAAGACATGATGGCGCATTTGCGTCGCAACCTGCGCAAGTCGCTCGCCGTGTACGCGCACGCGGAGAGAACGTACGAGCGCAAGTGGCGGCAGCGCCTTCTTTCGTGTTGAAGTTTGCGCGCGTCGGTGGCGTGTTAAACGATACAATTACACTCGGTTGCAAATTAGAATACATAGGGCATCGATTACTAGCATTGTAACACTAGCGCGATGCCTCCGCTACGCGTCCGGCGGAATCCATTCGCCCGGCGCTTTCCATCGCGCGCTCGTACCCTCGGGTCGTAAGAAGACGTAATCCGAAGTATCCACTCCCATCGCCTCCTCGAGCGCGCGCGCCTCCCTCGCGAGCGCGTCGTACACGCCTTGATCCACGTTGCACCGCAACGCGCGATGCATCGCCTTCCCCTTCGCCGCCCGCGCCGCGCACGCGCGCGTCTTGCACACGTACGCCGATCGCCCGTTCACCCCTCTCGCGTCGTCCCCGACCACCACCCGCGTCTCCCCGCTCGCCGTCTTCACTCGAACCGCTCGAAAGAGGTCCGCTTTCGCCGCGATCCTCTCGCACGCCGCGCACGTCCTCGCGTTTCGCTCGCGCAGCGCCGCCCTCGTCCATCCCTGTCGCGGTTTCGGCTGATTGCACGCCCGATCCCGCGGTCGCGTCTTCCGTTTCGCCACGTCCCTATTCCTCTGCGCTCGCGCCGCGCTCGCGATCGCGCTCTCGTACGTTCGCAGCGTCGTCGCCGCCGCGTGCGCGCGCTCGACCGCGTCCGCCCGCCCTCGAACGTCATCGCCCTCGTCTCCCGCCGCCGCGCGCGCCACGCGCGCGAGCGCCACCGCCGCGCCCGCGTCCTTCGTCGACGTCCGCTCCGCGAGCGTCAGCAGCGCGTCCACGCCGCCGCACGCGTCCGCGAGCGCGCGCGCCGCCGCCGCGTCCGCGCGCGTCGCGTCGTCGTCCGACGCCGCGCCGCATCGCGCGCGCGCGCGTCGATTCGGCGCTCGAGCGCGCGCGCGACGCGCGAGACGCGGCGCGACGCGCGACGCGACGCCGCGCGGCGCGAGCGCGCGCATCGGACGCGCGCGCGTCGACGTGTGCGAATGAATCGCGCACTCATTACAGTCACATTTAAATTACACTCGATCGCGTCGACGCCGGCGCGCGCGACGCGCGTCGACGCGTCGACGCCTCCCTCACGCCGTCCCTCGCGCCTTCGCGCGCGTCGCCGCGACGGCGCGATCGCACGCGCGCTCGAGCGCTCGCGCGCGCTCGAGCGCCGCCGCCGCGCGCTCGAGCGCGCGCTCGAGCCGCGCGCGCGTCGCCGCGGACGCGACGACCGCGACGCGGCGTCGCGCGTCGCGCGTCGCGCGCGTCGCGCGATCGGCGCTCGCGCGCACCGCGGTCGCGCGCGCGGCGCACGCGCGCGCGGCGTCGACGGAGGCGCGCTCGCACGCGCGAAGGCGCGTCGCCGCGGACGCGACGCGGCGCGTCGTCGCGACGCGGAGCTCGGCGCGCGCGACGGCGAGGATCGCCGCGACGTCGTCGTCGGCGCAGGGCGGCATGCGCGCGCGACGCGCGGGCGCGCTCTGCGGGCGACGGACGACGCGCGCGGATTCACGATCGCGACGCTCGTATTTAAGCGCCCCGTATATAGGGCACCTCGTTGTGTAATAATACACCGTACTGTTTATGCATACGATGCATAAACGACGCCGTCATTTCGGCGAATTCGGCGACGCGTTTCGACGCGCGGCGCCGCACACGTCGCCCGACGCGCGCGAATCGCGCGGCGAAACGCGCGCGCGCGGGCCGTCGAAGAGGTGCGCGCGACGCGAGGCGCGAAACACGCGCGCGAGCGCGCGAGGGGGGAGAATTCCGACGAGGGATCGCGCGCGTTCGCGCGATCGAGGGCGATTCGCGCGATCCGATCGGGTCGCGCCGAACGCGCGGGACGTCGCGGGACATCGCGAGGGCGTCGGTGACGCATAGAAAAGCGCGCGCGTCGACGCGCGGTCGAGAGGGACGCACGCGCGCGGTGAGGGGCGAGGAAGGGGGGGCGGCGCGAAGACGGCGCGCGAGCGAGAGACGCCGAGACGCGAGAGACGAGCGAGAGACTGACGCGGACGCGCGATTCGCGACGGTAGCGCTCGGTGGAGGACGCGACGGTGATCGAGCGCGATGGCGCGCGATCGCGGGGGGGCGTCGACGTCGGCGGTGGACGAGACGGCGGACGAGACGGGGGAGGCGCGACGGCGGCGGTTGCGAGACGAGGACATGCTCGTCGCGCGAGCGAAGGCGATTCGGGAGAAGATAAAGGCGCTGGACGCGCGGGCGAACGTGAAAACGCACGATGATAGCCGGAGGAAGAGTCATTGGGAGTACGTGATGATGGAGATGACGTGGTTGGCGCGGGACTTTGCGAGCGAACGCGACTGGAAGCAGGAGACGTCGAGGCAGGTGTCGCATCTGGCGGCTTCGTGCGAGGGCGCGCCGAAGGATCGAGAAGAGCAGGAGGTGACTCGGAGGAAGACGCGGTGCGCCATGATCGCCGCCGACGTCGCCGAGTTCTGGGCCGAGGCTTGGGAGCGGGCGAAGGAGCGGCCGCTGCCGAACGCGGGCGAGCTCGTCGAGGACGAGGACGAAGGAAGCGAGAACGGCTCGGCGGATGGTGAAGAGATCAAGATGGAGACGGAGAGCGACGAGGATGATGGGGGTGAAGAGGGTGATGCGGGCGAAAAGTTGGGACGTCAAGCGACGTTGACACCGACTGGTGATGCTGAGTTGTCGCCGACTGCGACGCTCGCGTCGACGCCGCCGCCGCCGGCGGGGATGCGAATCATCAACTCTTGGGCGTCGAATAAGCTGTATCTAGCCATGGTGGAGATGAAACGCGATTTGGTGAAGGACGCTATCGAACTGAAGGAGGCGAAAGAGCAGAAGGAGCGCGAGAAAGAGGCCAAGAAGGCGGCGAAGAAGAGCAAGGGGGCGCCAAAGGCGACGCCGAAGCGCGGACGAGGTTCAAAGAAGAAGGACGACGAAGACGAAGACGAAGACGAAGACGCGGACGGTGACGCCAAGGCTGATCGCATCGCGTTGGCGGAGGCTCTAGAGATCGACGGTATGGATCTGGACATGGACCTGTTGGCTCCTCCCACGCCGCCGCTCGTGGAAGAGTTCATGCCGGTGATTTACGACGCTGTGCCGATGTTGAACGAACGCGCCTTCAGGGAAACGATGCAAATCGAGGCTCAAAAGTTTGCGGAATACGAGCGCAGTTTACGAGGTTGGGAAGAAAACGAGCGCAAGCGCGCGCGCGCGCTCGTCGAAGCGGCTCGTTACCAAGCCGAGGAAGAGGCGCATCGGGAGACGATGGAGCAGCGCCGCGCGTTTTTGGCCGCCGCCGCCGCTCGCGGTCATTACTTCGACGAAGAGGGTTACATGGTGGACATCAAGGGTCGTCGTCGCAAGAACAAGCGTGGAGAGTACATTCAATTCGGTGTTCCTGGTCACGAGGTCGATATGGATTTCGGTGTACCCATTCCCAAGCGCACTGGACCGATGGACGACAGACGCCGCAAGGACGCGAAGAAGAAGCGACGCGCAGGTGCCATGCGGTCTTGGTCGCCCATGGAGGACCAACTGCTGTGCGCCATCGTGCACGAATTTGGTTCCAACTGGGCCCTCATCACCGACGCGTTCGCCGCGAGCACACCGATCAAGGGCACGTATCATCGCATCGATCACTGCCGCTGGCGTTTCTCCCATCTCACGCAAGTCGCCGAACAGCAGCAAGACCAAAGAGCCATCGCCGCGCTCGACCTCAACAAAGGCAGCGCGCGGACGCTTATGGCGCGTGCGCTTCCGGTGGAGGACGAAACCGTTCGCATTCATTTCGATCGTTCATGCGCCGTCATGGCCAAGCACCTGAAGATTCGAAAAGCGGCAAAGATGGAGCGATTGGGGATGAACAAGAGTCGTCGAAACGCGCCGCATCGATCGTGGCGAGAAGTGCAGTCAATCTGCGGACCGACGCAGCAGCCGCTTAGTTTGGCGGATGATAGTCCCGTTGGCGGCGTTACCGGAAACGGTAGTGTCATGCCCGGTGGTCAACGACTCGGAACAATGCTACCGATGGGCGGCGTCGCCTCGGGGCGGTCGGGCGTGCCCTCGTCAGCGGCGGGTGGACTCGCTCGCACGCCGAGCGGGGGGATTCCAGGCTCTAGCATGCCTGGAAAGAAGGATGCGAAAAGTATGGCGCAGTTCCAACAAATCGGCAGCTACTCCCCAGCCTCGGGTGGGGCCGCGATGCAGCTCGGCGGGATCGGAGGAGCCATGCCGGTGACTGGAAGCAAGTCCCCGGCGCTCGCCCCGGGCTCGTACAATCTCTCCGGTAGCAAGACTCCTCCAGCGAAAAAAACGACGCAGATGAAGCGCAAGGGTAAGAGAAAGTGATAGCACATCAGATACCATCATAGCAAAAGCGTATTACTTTAATAGAATGAGAATCGTTTTTTATTCACACACTGGCCATGAGAGGCTCTAATTCTAGCTCGAGCACGCTCGTCGGGCTGACGATGTCAAACTTCGCGCAGACGTCGGGATGGACGATACCGAACACGCCGATTTTCTTCCCATTCCGCATGACGTGCGCCTGCCTGCCCGGGAAATACGTCGGCTCATTCGATTCTTGGAGCTGATAGCCAAAGTCTGAGCCGTCAAACTTCGCGATGCCGACAACTTGCATGACGCGATCCAACACGCCTTGAACGACCTCGAAACCACTTTGAACGTTGCTATAGAGAACCAGTAGTCTTCGAGAGTTGCGCGCGCCGACGTCCGCCTCGGGATCGAGCACCACCACGTCACCAACTTCGAACAATTTTGCCGGCAACGGCGCATCCTTGTTTGCCCCCAACGCCTTCAGCGCGCCGGGCAAGAGGCTGTTACGAGCGACTTGCACATCCAAACTCGACGGGTTAGCTACGATTGCTGCGCTGTTGCCGTCATCTTCTCTAAGCACGTTCGCAAAGTTATCGTCGTGCGAGCACAAAATCCATGTCAAGACTTCGCTAAAGCCGCTGCGAGCCACCTCGCCTCGCACAGCGTCTGAAAACTTGTTAATGGGTTGTTGGGATGCGATCGTGTACGTGTTCGGCACCGTGCGCGCGATGTTGTTGTATCCGTGCGCGATCGCCACGTCCTCGGCGATATCGCACGGGTGCAAGATATCCGATCGCGTCGGCGGAACCTCCACTCGAAGCGTCGTTTCGTCCGCTCCGAGCTTGGTCGGAAGTTGCATTCGGCACAACAGGGCCGCCATCGTTTGGCGATCGATCGACGTCCCGATGCGCTTATTGATGTAATCAACATCTGCGTCGACAAATCGAGTCATAAAATCGGGGTATGTCGTCTCTTTGCCGGTGCAATCGACGACGTCCACCGGCTCAACAGTGAACGGCTCGGCACAGTACTCACTGAACATTGTCACCATTGTGTTCAGCACAATCTTCGCCTTATTCAAATCCGTCGCCGTGCACTCGATGAAGACGTCTGTCGTATCCAAAGAAATTGCCGATTTCGCACCGTTAATGATCGGCGGCAACGACAACACCGTGCCCTCGGAATCCTTCACCACGGGAAACACGGCGCTGTCCTCGATGATGTGCAAAAAGTGCTTCAATTTCTGATCTCCCTTGTAAAACTCCATTAAATCTCGAGCGTTGAACGACTTCTCCTGCTTCAACGGCACAAACTCGATCTCTTCCGGCAACTGCGCTTCGTAGGTGAACGGCCCCTTGATCTTCCCCAAGTCGTGCGTCCCGATCGCCACCAGGCTTCGGCGTCGACAAATATTCTGATGCAACTTGTCCTGCAAATCGATGAAACTCTCGTATCGCTCCTTGGTAAACTTCAGCCCTCGAAGTACCGCGCACACGACGAACGGTCTGACCAACATCGCGCTCGGTTTCACCGTCATCCGCTCCCGCGTCCCGCTCGACGGCTCGCGCGCTCGAAACGTCGGCGTCGGCGTCGTCCCTCGAAACACATTCAACGCGCGCGAGATCCCTTCCAAGCACAGCAAATCGTAACGATTCGCCGGGATATCAATCTTGTATATCACGTCGTCGCTCTCGTCCGCGTTCGCGCTCGTTTTATCGCCGTCTTGCCCTAAAAACTTTGATTTCATCGCGCTTTCCGAAGTCACTTCGTCGAGTTCGATCCCGAACTCGAAGCACAGCTCGTCGAATTCATCCTCGGTGTACGTCTTACCGAGTCTGGCGAAGAGTTCATCGCGGTTGAGGTTCACCGTGGGCATGGCGAACGCGTGTGCGCGACGTGATGTGGCGATCTTTCGTCGTGGGGACATCGGCCCTCTCAACACTGAAATCTGGGGTTTTCGCGCAGACGCGATGAAATTACTGCATACATGCTATACATGCTATAACAACATAGTTTTACAGGATCACGCCGAATCGCTCGCCTTGGCCTTGGCATCGACGGCGATCTTGGCGTCGGGCGACGGGGCGGCGTCGACGGCGTCGACGGACGGCGCGGACGCCGACGCGCGCGAAAAGAGCGTCAGCGGCGCGGCGAACGCGGATCGCAAGGCTTCTGGGATGATTTTCGAAGCAGTCGATGGAGGCGGTGTCTCAGCTGCTTCACTAGACTTTGCGTCGTCCTTTATCGCACTCGCGGGTTCAGATTCACGCTTGCGGAAATTTTCTCGCCACGCCTCGAGTTTGGCTTGCGCCGCGGATTTCGGTCGCGGAACGACGCCGAGTTTGATGAGCTCGTTGATCGCGACTTCGTCACCGCTTTCCACGACGAGCTCGAGCAGGCGTTGGATAGCGCGCAAGACGGTCTCGTCATCCTTGTATTTGACGAACGCCGAGGCGTCTGCTCGCACTTCCTTGTAAATATCACCGAGCGCCTTGGAGAGGATCAAATCCGCGGGCATCTTGAGCACCAAATTTGAGTCAGCGATAACGCGATCGACTTCTTCGTTTTCCAGCGCGGCGGCAATACGCTGAACCGGAAGTGAACGAACGTCGATAGAAACCTTACCATCGCTCGCACTCGCGTCGCCGCCCGTCTTCAACGACGAAAAGACGGTGGTGATGGAGGTCGCGCTCGACGTTATGGTCGAATTCAGTGTCGTCTTCGTTCTGTCAAAGAACGCACCGACGTTTTCCAAACCACTTTTTGCGCTTTCGATGCTCGCCTTGGCGTTTTCTTGAGCGAGCTCTAGACCGCGATTGGTTTCTTTTCGCACCGAGTCCGTGGTTTTTGACGCCCACGTGGACACGGCTTCAGCGCTCGACGATACCGCCTCGGCCGTGCTCGCCGTCAACGCCACAGTCTTTTCACTGATGATCTTGGACGTGCTTAACAACTTTTCAACCGTCGTCGGTAACGGTGTCGGGGTGAGCGTGCATCGCACGCAATCTTTCTCGACTTCGAGCGTCACGTGAATGAAGCCATTCTTTGTCGTCAGCGCCGCTGTTGCGGCGGCGGCGGCGGCGGCGGCGGCGGCTTTCGCCTGTTCTTCCTCTTCCGCCTTCTTCAACCGCATCTTCTCTTCGTGTTCTTCGACCATGGGTAAGAAAATATCGATCGACGACATCGCGATGTACGTCGTAAACGAAGAGTTGATCACTTGCGTTATATCCGCCGTGACCGACGCAAAGTATTTCGGTCCAAATATGAGCGTCGTCAAGCGCTTTGTTGCATCTCGAGAAAACTCCCTATCGAAGACCTTCTTCGCCATCTTCTCCGCTTCGTCGTAAGACATTTTCTTTTGTTGCATAGCGTCAGCCTTTGCGTCGCACGCCGCTTTCATCGCTCGTCGACGACTCTTCAGCACGGTTCGGTTGCCAGAATTTAAGAAATCAACCAGCATTTTTGACGCTCGACGTTTGAGATCGTTCCCTTCCGCGACGGCGCGGTCGAGAGCGTCTTGCATTAACGACGACATTGAATTGAGCGATCCCCAAGATTCATCGAGCGACGATGTCGAAGCCGATTTGACATCCACGACGCCATCGATGTCCATCCGCGGCTTCGCGTCCTCGTCCTCCGACGCCTCGTCCTCGCTCGAAACCTCACTCTCAACGTCGTCTTTCATGAAACGAATAACAGGGGACATCTGCAAATTTTCCTTATCCGTCCCTGCCGCGAGCGCGATGGCGGTGGTGATCACTGTCGGATCTAACGGCGACGATCCGCACAGACACACGAAGAAGAGAGAAATACGAAAGCGATTCATGAAATGCGTCGCGTGCGCGCCCACGGGTCCGGGCGTCAGCCAAGCGAACATGAGCGCCGCGGCGTATTGAATGACGTTGTGTGAGTACACGGCATTCATGAGCGGTGCACGTTCGGGCTCGGGATATTTTTGAAAATGTTTCCAAGCCATCTCCGGGGCGCCGGGAATGCCAGCCATGGGCACGCCCTCGATCGCCGTCTTGAGGAATTTGTGAATCGCCAGCAACGAAGCCGTTTCATGGACGCGCGCGAGTGATTCTTTATCCACTTTATCCATCTTGGACGTTTCGGCGCCGTCGGCGCTCACTTCATCGCCCTTTGCGTCCGCTTCGTTGTCCTTTTTCCCCGCCTCCTCGCGTTCGCGCTCCTCGGCGAGCCACTCGTCGTCTTTGCGAAGAAACATCGCCCAAAACTGCGTCTCCTGGCGTATAGCTTCGTATTCAGCGTTTCTAAGTTTTTTCGCTCGACTGTTCCGCCACTCTAATTGCCAATTATCTAAACGAAGCTGGAAATCTTTCGCCACCGTCTTCTTCCCGCTCGATCCGCTAAACCATCCGCCGGTTTCAGCGTCCACGTGTCCCCCATCCACCGCGCTCAGCCCCTCGCGAGCGCCCTCGGGCACGCAAAACACGTTGTTCCCAACCACGCCCGTCAATTTCACGAGCGCATCGCGAATTTTGGACGCGCGCACGTTATCCGAATCCCCCACGCGTTCGCAAACCACAAAAATTCCGCTCGCCCCCAACCGCTCGACGTTGGACGCGATCTCGTCCACCACGCCCTCCAACCGCGTCCCTCTCAGCGCCTTCACCGCGCCGACCAACGATTTATCGCCGCTCCCTCCTTCGTTCCTCCGCTTCGGTTCCGGCCATTGCGTCGTCTTTTCGTTCTCTTCGCCCGTCGTCGCGTCCTCGCTCGTCGCCGGCGCGTTCGCCTTCGCCTTCGCCTCCCGCCCCCCCCCGCGCTCGCCCATCGACGCCTCCGCCGTCACCACGAACACGATCCCATCGCACGTCATCCACAATTTCGTTCCCGTGTCCTCATCGCGCGTCGTCGCGCGCTCGCGCTCGACCTCTCGCGTCGTCGTCGTCGTCGTCGTCTTCCCAACACCCGCGCCGTCGCCGAGGTCCATCCCATCGAGGTCGTCGTCGTCTCGCGCGCCGCGCGTCGCGTCCGCCGTCGCGCGCGACGCGTTGAATCGCGTTCGCGCGTCCGTGACGCCCAACCGCGGTCGCGCTTCGCACGCGGCGACGATTTCGCGAAGCGATTTCGATCGCGCGCGCGATTCTCGACACTCGGGAAAGCACCTCGCGTCGTCCGCGAGCGCTCGCTGCGCGCGCGCGTCCGTCAGGAGCGCGTCGAGGGCATCGCGCGCGTCGTCCATGCGCGCGCGGCGCGATCGGGCGCGCGCGCGACGTCGAGTGACGATTCGCGTCACCGCCTCGAAGCGTCGCGCCGCTTCGAGCGTCATTAAAACGCGCGCGACCGCGCATGCGCGCCGCGACGCGCTCGAGCGCGCCCGCGGGGACGCGCGCGAGAGCGCGCGCGACGCGCGCGGCGCGACGCGGGCGCCGCGTTCGTACGGCGGCGCGATTCGAGGACGAATTCGAACTCGAACGCGAATTCAGCGACGCCGTTCGAGCGCGACGCCGCGTCGTCGTGCCGCTCACGGCGCGCGAGCGCGCGCAGCTCGCGCAGGCGTGGAGCGAGGAGTGCCGGACGATAGGGCTCGCGCACCTCGCGAAGTGCTTTCGCGCGCGCGCGAGCGAGGGGAGAAGAGACGACGGCGACGACGGCGACGACGACGAAGCGCGAGACGACGACGACGACGATTCGGCGTTGGATTGGAACGCGTGATGGCGCCGCGCGCGCACGTGGTGTGCTTCGGCGCGAGCGATCAGGCGGAGGCGCGGGCGTGGGCGACGCGCGTGTTTCCAGAGGTCGGGGAGACGACGACGACGACGCTGACGAGGACGAAACCGGCGGAGACGAGCGACGGGACGTATCGCTGGCGAGGCGATCATAAGAGCGCGCGGGAGTGCAGGAAAATGGTTGAAGCGGTGTGCGCGGAGGTTTTGAGGACGTCGACGACGCGGGTGGTGGTGGTGTGCGCGAAATTGGGAGGGACGGGGACGACGCGGGCGACGCAGACGTTTGCGGCGTTTCGAAGCGCGTTGCCGAAGGGCGTAGACGTCGGCATCGCGCTCGCGCGCGGTGCCGCGCCGACGAAGGCGTCGTGCTTGAGGGCGAATCTGTTGTTTAACGCGGTGGTCGCGCGTTGCCCGGCGCGAAGGCTGTATCCGAGTCGACGCGCGCGGTCTGGGGAGGAAGACGAAGACGAAGAGGAGCGCGCGAGCAGAACGTGGCATCGAGAGCACGCGCGCGCGATCGCCATCATCGCCGATCGCGTCGAAGACGACGGTGACGTACTCATCGCGCGTGCTCGCGAACGATTGGTGATCGATGGCGATCCTATACAGCGCTTGACGCTGTCCATGGCGGAGCAACTCGCGGATGTCAGCGACGCCGTTCGCGCCTTCGTTGAAACGCGCGGGTTCAACGTGACGCTGCGCGAAGGCGTGACCGCGCGATTGAAAGCGTCCACGCCCGAACGCTGGTGTTCCGGGGGGTACTCGGCGCATCACTACGTCGCCGCGCCGCCGCAGCCGCACGGCGTGTATTACGAGCTCGAATTGACGGATTCCGGCGTCGCCGTCGGCTACGTCGCGATGAGCGCTTTGCAGAGCGACGAAACCGCGACGGTGGCGTATCCGTTTTCTTCTCCAGATACTGTGTTCACCACTGCACAAGTGGATCGACTCTGCGTGCTTCCCGAATTCCGCGGCGCCGGCGTCAAGGAGGCATTGCTCCGCCACGTGTGCGACGGTTATCACGAATTCGGATTACCCGTCCGAATCAAGACGGCGAAAGAATCCGTCGTTGCGAGTTTTGAAAAGTGCTGCCTCTTGGCGTTTGAGCGTGTCAAAGACCCGACTGCAAAGGGGGTGGAGAAACGACGTGGGCTGAAGAAGGTTGTCGTGTTACCAAAGACGGACGAGGACCGATGGACCGTCGACGGCGACGATTCGCGCGATTACGACTCTGATTGGCGAAAGTTGCAGGCGACGACGACGACGACGGTGAGCAATCCGGTCGCCGCGTTCAACGCCGCGCTGAATCGTTCGACGCCGGACACCGCGCCACGTGCCACGCGTCAAATGTTGACCGCGATTGAAGGCGTCTCCGTCTTTGACGCTTACGCGGAGCGAATCGTGACGACAGCCGTGTGTCAAAAAAGTTACGCGGCGATGTACGCCACTTTGAGCGACGCCATGCCATTTCGGGACGACATTTGTCGTCGCGTTATCGCTTTGCTCGACTCGAGCGACGACGAAACCATCGCCGGAGCCGCCGAATTCCTCACCGAACTTTGGCGCGTCGGCGCGGCGACGGAGGAAGAATTTCTGTCTGGAATATTCCGCGAGGGATCGCTCGACGAATTTGTGCGCGTCGAAATCGCGTTCAACGCATTGTTACGATTCGGTGATGTGTTACGAGACGCGGAACCCGCGAGGGCGTACGTCGCCGCGTGCGCGCCCGATGGTCGACGTAATTTAAGTGCGCGCGGCGCGGCGGCGCGTTTGATTTTTCTCGCGGAAGAAGTCCATGCGTTCGTAGAGAGCGGGTACTCGGTTGCGAACCGGCGTCACTTTGGCGCGCGACCCGCTACCTCGAGAGCCGACGCGCATGATTCCGCGCGGGAGGAGTTGAAATCTTTGAGGATCGTGTACGACGACGGCGGCGCGGAGACGGCGGCGATTTTGCGTGGCGAGCGCAAGGGCTGGGTGTTTTGGTACGTCGGTTCGCCCGTGCGTTCGCACGCGCTCGACGGCCCGCGTGCGTTTCGTTTCGTCGCCGAAGATCCGCGTCGATTCGTCCCGGTGTAATTTTACCAACAGAATTTTACTTTACAATTTCGTCTTCAGGCGTCTGACAGCGTAAACATCATAACCGTCGACTGTCGACAGCTCGCCACGCGCACTGGCTTCCCATTCGCTTGCTCTATGAGCGATCGCGTCTCTCGCCCGTTCGGTGGTCGCTCCGACGCGACGTACAGGTAAAAACTCACCGGGTCTGGTGACTTTTTGCTAAAATTCCTATTCGGTTGGTACACCTGAAACGTCGGCGCCACGCGCACGGGCGTCTCGTCGTACTCCAAAGTCATCGCATACGGCGGTTTTGCGTTCGCCTCGATCGCCGCATCTATTTCCGGCCCGATCCACTCGTGTTCGATCGCGCCAGACGCGAACCACCACCGCCGACTCTGTAATTCTCGCTGCCTCGGCGTCTTTTTAATCTCGCGCGTCGACGGCGCGATTTTCCGTCTCTTCACCGCGTCCCGATCGTCGTCCACGGCACCGTCCTCGCCCTCTCGCGCGCGCTTCCAAATTCCCAACCCCTCCGTCGCCGCGACCAAGTCCGCATCGCTCGCCCTCGCCTCCATCGTCCACGCGCTCCCGAACCGTCGGCACACGTATCCCAACCGGCACACGTGCGCGTACGCCAGGTACGCCTCCCGCGACACCCCCACCCGCGCCATCAGGCGATACACCGCGCGCACGCTCGCGCATCGCTCGTCCTTCTCGCTGAAGAACAGCGCCAACCGCTCCGTTTCCACCAAAAACGCGCACTCCTCCGCGCTCAGCCACACGCCGTCGCCGCGCGCGCACCCGAATCGCGTAAAATGCCTTCCTCGGTGTCTCACCACCTCCGCGCGCCGTTTCGTCGCCCGCCAGATCGCGCACGGCATCACCGCGCTCTTCTGCCCTCGCGTCGCGTCGCAGTGCGCGCGCAGCGACGCCAGCGCGCTCGCGCGTCGCGTTTTTTGCGCCTCGCTCAGCGCCCCATCCACCGGCGTCTGCGTCGCCTTCGCGCCGCGCCTGAACACCGCGCCGCGCGCGTCGCGCGTCGCCGCCTCCGTCGCCATCCCCCCGTCGCGCTCGCGTCCTCGCGTCGCGCCGTCGCGCGCGCGTCGCGCGATGCCGCGCGCGTCGCCCTCGACCGTCGGCGGCTCGACCGCGTTCGCACTTCGCGACGCGCCGTCGCGACGCGCCGTCGCGTCGCGTCGTCGCGCGCGATGCGTCGAAGCGATTCGCTGACGCACATCGAGCACGCGATGTCGAGCGTCAAGTCGCTGCGCG
>Ga0206682_10000477_pt1 | contig 43493 bp, 26 predicted proteins | sample M240m12015metaG_FD_155444 | JGI IMG/M metagenome (GOLD analysis project Ga0206682, IMG submission 155444) | Ammonia-oxidizing marine archaeal communities from Monterey Bay, California, United States - M2 40m 12015 | ecosystem: Environmental > Aquatic > Marine > Intertidal zone | place: USA... | reverse complement strand
AACACCCGCGCGCGCGCGACGCGTGCGGTAGAGCGCTCGAGGCGACGCGAGCGCTCGTGAGGACGAAAAGAGGCGACATGGGGCACGCTTCGAACGATGCGAGCGGTCGCGGTCGACGAGGGATGACGTCGGGGACGGCGCTGCGAGCGTTGATGGCGGCGAGCGCGGCGACGTTGGCGCGCGCGAGCGCGACGACTTCGACGTGCGATTATTACATGACGCCCGAGGGTGAGGGAACGACGATCGGGCAAACCGACGCGGGTACTATCATGAATCCGTTCGGGAGCTTGGAGGAGGCGCAGTTGGCGCTGAAACCGGGGCAGACGCTGTGCGTGTTGAGCGGGACGTACGAGCTCGACACGTTCATCGGGGCGGAGATCTTGGCGCGAGGTAATGCCGACGCGCCGATTACCATTCGCGGCTACCGCACGAGCGATGGTGCGGATTTGCCAAAGTTCCGGTTTAGCGGTGGTGTTGCGTTGGATTTTAGAGGTGCCGAGTACGTCACCGTAGAAGACATTGAAGTCGACGGCGGCGCCTCGGAGGCGACTACGGAGGATGTCGTCAAAGCGTGGTGGAATGGTGAAAAGCTCGCGCACGTGGGTAGGACTTGCTTTAGAATTGGTCAAAAGTCGCGACACGTGAGCATCAAGCGAAACGCGTGCCACGACGTCAGTGAGGCGGCGGTAAACGTCGTCGACGCGTTATATTCATCAATCAAGCTCAACGTGTTTTATCGCATCGGTTGGTTTGGTGTCGGCGATATCGCTGCGGTGAAACGCACATACACCGCCGCGGTGGACGAAGACGAAGAAGATGACTATCGGCTGGATGTACAAGGCAACGCGATCTGGGGCGTCGAATCGCACTTGTATGAGCGAACGGAGAATGCTTCGTACTCCAAATTTGTGAAGACTTTCGGCGTCGCTTTGGACGCTGTGGCGGATGAAGATCTACGAATGCGATTTTCCGAGAACGTCATCGCGTTCAACGCTAACGTTGGGATGAAGATCGCGCGTTCGCCGTACGTTGTCGTGAGCAAGAACACGTTCTACTCCGATCCCACCGCCGGCGCGTCTTTACTCACTGACTCAGCCATGACTTCGAAGTTAATTTTGAAGGATAACATCTTCTCCACGAGTCAAAGTGCTGACTTCGCGCTCGATGTGGGCGCATCATATGGTACCGATATCGATCCTGATTTCTTCCGCAACAACATTGTCGCCGGAGGCGGTGCGGTTCTCGATGGCAACCTCACCGTCACGCGTATCTCGTCGCAACTCTTCGCGGATGCCGCGCACGGCAACTTTACCCTTCTTCCGGCGGCCGAAGAAAGTATCAACGCCACTACGGTACCAGGAGTGGATGCGGCGGTTTTGAAGGTTCTCGCTCGCGTGATGAAGGATTTCAATGCCGGTACGATGGCGAGAAGCGAGTGGGTGGCGAATCACAAGACGCTCACCCAGTTGATCATCAAAACGGCGCCGTCGATGTACACAAAAATCACGTCCACGCGAAAAGGTCCGGAAGACGCATCGGTGCAGTTCACTGATCCCGTCACGAATGAGTTTTTCACGTTGAAACTCAATCCTGCGTACGCGCGCGATCTTTTCGAGCGCGGTGCGTCTCCGTTGGACGGCTCCGAGGATGAGAACGCGTATCCGTTGGATGGCCCCGACGATGAGAACGCGTATCCGATCTCTGTGGGTGCACTCGGTCAAGGTTACCCGGCGAATAACACTGGTTACCCGTCGAATAGCACTGGTTACCCGTCGAGTAGCACTGGATACCCGTCGAATAGCACTGGTTCTGGTTACCCGTCGAATAGCACTGGATACCCGGCAAGCGGATACCCGGCGAACAGCAACGGATATCCAGCAAAGGGATACCCGGCGAACAGCACCGGATATCCGGCAAAGGGATACCCGTCGAATAGCACCGGATATCCGGCAAAGGGATACCCGGCGAACAGCACCGGATATCCGGCAAAGGGATACCCGGCGAACAGCACCGGATATCCGGCAAAGGGATACCCGGCGAACAGCAACGGATATCCGGCAAAGGGATACCCGGCGAACAGCAACGGATATCCGGCCAACAGCGATGGGTATCCAGCGACGCGGACGCCAGCCATGCCGGAAAGCATCGCCGAACAGATAGAAGACGCCGTCGCGGACGCCGTCCAGCAAATTCAAAGTGCCACGGCGAACGCGACTGAGGAGATTGTACAGGCTGAGGCAGAAGCGGTGACTAACGTGACCGAGACGGCGGGAGACGAAGAAGGATCCGACGTGGATGAGTTGTTGGCGGACGCCACAAATGACGTTTCGCCACCGCCGCCACCGCCGCCGCCGCCGAGACGCAAGCCGCCGCCGCCGCCGCCGCCGTATCCGGGCACGGTCCAACCGCCGTCGCCACCGCTTCCGCCGGCACCTCCTCATGTGGATAGCGAAGCTGGCCTCGTGAATGGTCGCATCGTCATTCCCGTAAAGGACACGCTCAGAGATTTCCTTCTGGAGAGAAATGAAGTAGTGAACGCGTCCTCGATGAGCTTGGACCATCCGGATGAAGATGTATCCGAAATCGAAGATCTTGAGCCGGAGTGCTACAATCCTCCGCGCGGATGTCCGGCCATATTCCATTTGAGCAACTACAGAGCTCAAGCGGTGTCAAAAGTGTCTGATGACTCGTCCACGTCGTACTCGAGCGACCGAGCGGCGCTCGAGGCGTATCGTGGCGAGCGTTTCGCTACTGAACAGTCACGAGGTTCGGTGCAGGAGTTCGATGCACAGCGGCCGGTGGAAGATAGTCCGTACGGACCGAACATTGATAGAGCCTTCTTTGCCGCACTTGGGATGCAAAAGGAGTCCGCATTCAAACCGAATGAGATCATCGCCCCGATGGCTGTCCTCATGGTCATCGCCGCCGCGGTTGTCGCGAGCGAGAGATTGACAAAGCGAGGTCCAATCGAGGAACGCGCTTCGTTGTTAGCGTCGACTTCTGACGTGGCCGAGCGTGAGGCGAGCAAGTTGCGAGCGATGAAGACGAGAAGGAATGCGATGGTCGCGTCGGCTCTTGCGGGTGTGTTCTTCGTCGCCACCGCCACTTCGTCGACGCCCGGAGCGGCGGCTGTGATGCGCGCAAAGAAGGAGGTGGCGCAGCTAGGCTCTAAGCTAGCGGACTGTGCCGGTAAGTTCTACGTTGTGAACTTACCTTTCTCTTCGTGCGCCGTCAAGGGAAGCGAAATTCCTGTCGGTGCTCGGCCATTCCCTCTCGAAGACTTCATCAAATTTGAGGCTTTCGTCGTCGCGAGGCTCGGTTGGGGTGGATTCTGGTCTATGAAATCATCGGGCTATGAAATCCGTTCCGCCGCTCGTGCGCACGTCATCGAGGAGCGTCGCGTGAAGAACGAAGAAAATGTCACCAACGGCTTGATGGATTATCATCGTCAGTGCTTGCGAACAAAGACGTGGTGCCTTGAAGAGGGGAGCGAAAACGCGTGCTGCAGGGACATGCCGGTGACGGCTGTTGAACAAGAAGAAGATGACCTGGAGTTCAACACGTACGACTCGATCCTTCGCAATTTGTGCGGATGCGCGTTGATGATGGATAAGACACCGACGGGATGCGGACAAATCGACGCTCTTGGACGAGATTTGTACTGCGATAGAATGCGCGCGATGGGGATGGGCGACGATCTCCCCGCATGCTGCGATGCTCCGAACCCGTTCCGCGTGCAGGAATGCCTGTGCAAAGGAGACGAGAATCACATGGCGTACACATAAACTTGATGAATAGAACTAAACCTTACAATATGAAATAGCAAGATTAAGTAAATGAACAAAAGATCGCGGGCGTTGTGAAGAAGACGTCGGCGCTTCTCAGCGCTCGTTCGCTCACCGTCGCCGCGACGCAGTGGTGATATCGTCCTAGATCGCATCATGTCATTCCATCCCCGTCACTCCGCCTTCCGTGATCTGGAATTCAGCTTCGTCTTCTTTCAGAGTCGGACCTTGAAGCACTTTGAGCACGCGCGCCTCGGCTCTGCCCTTTCTTACCATCAGACGAATCGTAGACGCATGGGCCAAAACGTGCCCCCCGATCGCCTTCTTTGGTTCAACTCCCGCGAAAGCCATGCCCCCCGGGTCAGATTGGACTTGATTAGTGAGCACGACGGCGACGTTGAATTCTTCGGCAATTTTTCGCAAGCGAGAGAGGAACTGATTGAGTGTCTGCTGTCGTTCGCTCAACTCTCCTCTCGCGACGTAATCCACTCGAAAAATCGCCATGATGCTGTCGACGACGAGTAACTTGAAAGGTTCTTCAGCCATTTTCGCGCCAATAGCGATGAGAGCATGCATCATTTGATCGACGGTATCCACGCGAGCGACCATGACGTTCGATAAAACGGCGTCAGCGTCCAGTCCAAAGCGGTTCGCGATTTGAACGAGGCGGTCTCCGCGGAAGGTGTTTTCGGTATCGATCCACGCCACCTTGGCGCATCCACCGCCCATTTCCACCGGCATTTGCGTCGTAACGGCAATAGTGTGACATAGCTGGGTCTTGCCGCATCGCCACTCGCCGTAAATCTCCGTGATCGCTCGACTTTCAAATCCGCCGCCCAAGATCGCGTCCACCGCGGCGGCTCCAGATGTAATATGCACCACATCCTTGCGTCGCTCCGCATCCTCCGCCGCCGTGACAAATCCCCCAGCTTCGCTCTCCGGTAACAGTTTGACCGCACCTTCCAAAACCTTATCCGCTTTAGCGTCAGAGAAGCCTTTGACCGCGATGATCGCCTTTCGCGGAAACATCAACAACTGTCTCACCGTGACGAATCCCGCGTCTCTCAACTTTTTTATATCCGTCGCCGACACCCCGCTCTGCTGCAGCGCATCGATGGACACGATGTTCGACTGTTCCTCCGCAAACGTCACCCCGGCGTCTTCTTCCACGTCAACCCTACGCAATCGAGCGTCGTTCGTCTTCGTCAGTCGCGCGCGCCGATTCGATCGCGTCGATTCGTCTCTCGGAGTCTCGGAACCTCATAAACGTCGTTTCTCCCCTCATCCGCGCTCTCCGTCTCCGCGAATCGTCGCGCGCGAGCGAGACATTCCTCCGCGCACGCACATCGTCTCCTCCGCCGCCGCCGCGGCGCTCTTCTTTCGTCGCGCCGCCGTCGTCGACATGTTCGCGTCGCGCGCGGTGTCTCGGAAGAGGTGCCGAGTTTCGCGTCGGTCGTCGCGTCGCGCGCGCGCGTCGCGCGCGCGCGCCGGCGCGCCGTCGGGCGATCGGGCGGTGCGCTCGCGTCGCGTTCGCTCGCGTGCGAGCTCGCGAGGTCGGCGTCGCGCGCGAGGTCGCGCGTCGAAAAGTGAGGCGCGCGGCGACGGGCGCGCGGCGTTCCATTCGTCGTCGTCGTCGTATCAAAGCAATGCAATCGCTAATTCTCTACGCGTGTTTCGCGAGCGCGCGCGTGATCAAACCGATAAACTCGTCGTCTTCGATGAGCTCCGACATCGCCGCGCGCACGGCTGCGGGATTGAGCGCGGAAGACGTCGTCGGCGGCGCGGATTTCGCGACGGATTTCGTCCTCGGCGCCGAGGCGGACGTTCCCGTAATCTTACGCGGCGGTTGTAACACCCGCGTCGGCGCCACCGATTCGCTCCCTCTCGCCCCGTTCCCGATGGACACCGATCCCATCAACTGCGCCATTAAATCTCCGCCCGTCGGCGCGCTCGTCGCCTTCGTCGTCGTCGCGCTCGCGAACAATCGCGCCGCCGCCTCCGTCGTCGTCCGCGTCTCGCTCCCCACCTCGTTTCCCTCTCCCCGCGCCCGCGCCTCCGCCAGCACGCCCTCCAGCACCGCGCTCATCGCTTCGCACTCCTCCGCGTCGTGAAACCATATCCCGTTCACCTCTCGTCCGACGCGATACATCAAATACGGCGGCGACCGCTCCAGCTCGAATCCCGCGCCGCCGACGCGCTGTCGCAGATTCTCCGTCCCGCACCGATTCAGCACCACGAACGCGTCTCGCGGTTCCGTCGCGCGTCGCACGACGAACAGCGCCCCCTCCACGTTCTTCCGCGCCCACTGTCGCGCGTCCGCGTCGAATCCGTACAGCACCGCGTGTTTCGAGTGCGCGACGATGCGCTCGATCGCGTCGTCCTCCTTGCGCAGCACGCGCAGGTTCATCGCGCTCGTCGCGTCCGTGCGCGCGAGCGCCGCGGGAGCGTCGTCGAGCTTCGGTTTCACCGTGCGCGGCGGCATGGCGGCGAAGCGTCGGACGCGCGTCGGCGTCTGACGCGCGTCGCGAAGGGGCGAATCGAAGCGAACGCGACCGCAGAGATGCGCGCGCGGAGCGCGGTGCGCGCGGCGACGCGAGCGATCGAGCGCGCGATGACGACGCAAAGCGCGACGACGACGACGGCGCGGAGCGCGACGACGACGGCGACGACGACGCTGTGCGTGGTGACGCACGAAAAGTTGTTGAATTCGCGACCCCTGACGGAACGATTGCGGGCGGAAACGCCGCGCGCGTTCGACGTCGTCGTCGTGTCGAACGAGGAAGAGATCGATAAAATGAGGCGCGAGCGCGCGGACGGGGACCTGGCGATGCTGTGGTGGTTCGCGACGAAGGAGGTGACGACGGCGTTCGCGAGTCGACGAGACGTGGCGGAACGCGTCAAGTGGATGCACAGCGGGAGCGCGGGAGTGGATCATTTGATGGCGATTCCGAGCGTGCGCGAACATGCGAGCACGCTGACGAACGGACGAGGGGCTTTCTCGGCGAGTCTAGGCGAGTGGGGGGTGTTCGCGTGCATGCACTTCGCGAAGCGGGTGGACGCGATGCGGGCGGCGCAGCGAAGGAAAGAGTGGATACGGATGACGGTGGGGTTGATCGAGGGGAAGAAACTGGTCATCGTCGGATACGGGGACATCGGGCAACACGTCGCGCGAAGGGCCAAGGCGATGGGGATGAAGGTGTGCGCGGTGCGGAGAACGCCGGAGAAGACGGATCCAAACGACGACTACGTCGAAAACGTCGTGGGGTTCCACGCGTTGAAGGAGACGTGCGCCAAGGCTGATTACGTACTCGTCGCGCTGCCATCGACGGAGGAGACGGATAAGATGATCAACGCCGACGTATTGAGCGCGATGAAGGACACGGCGGTGCTCATAAACGTCGGTCGAGGATCGACGGTGGACGAGGACGCGCTCGTCGACGCGTTACGGAACAAGAAAATCGCCGGTGCGGCGTTGGACGTGTTCGCGGTGGAACCGCTTCCGAGCGACCACCCGTTCTACACCATGGAAAACGTGCTCATGAGTTTTCATTGCGCAGACTTGACGTCGGATTACCACGACTTGGCGCTCGACTGCTTCATCAAGCACGCCGAGCAATACGCGACGAACGCCCCGTTCACGAACGTCGTCGACAAGCGGCTCGGATACTAGCGCGTCCCATCGCCGCCTCGCGCGCGCGCGAACCGACGATCGCCTCCTAATACTTTGTTTTCGTATTACATCAAAACTTGCTCTTGTCGACGCATCGCACGTCCTCCGCCCCCACCTCGTACTTTTCGCAAATCAACGCCGCCAACTGCTCCGAGTAATCCCCTTGCAAGTCCAGCTCATCCCTCCCCGTCGCCCCCTTCGTCACCGAGCACCCGCACGCGAACTTTTTCCCGAACGCCTTGCTCGCCTCCTTCAGGTCGACGTCGAACCGCTCCAGCCCGACGACGTTGGTGATCATCTTTTTCCTGTTCCGGCTCAACCGCGTCACGACCACCTCGCGCGCCTTGGACTTGGATTTCTTCTTCGACGTCGTTTTTCGCGTCGCCTCGTCGTCGTTCTCGCCGTCGTCGTCGTCGCGCGTCGCCGCCGCCGCCGTCGTCGTCGTCGTCGTCGCCGTCGCGTCGTCGTCGAGCGCGACCCGCTCGAGCGCGCGCGCGGCGACGCGCGCGCAGCCGACGACGTCGCAGTACTCGAGCGGGCACGCGCACGACGCGCAGTACTCGACCTCCATCGCGTCGCGGCGCGGCTTCGGGTCGCGCGTCGACGGCGGCGCGATCGATGCGCGCGTCGTCGAGTGGCGACGGCCGCACACGCGCGCGCGGCGACGCGCGATGCCGCGCGCGCGCGACGCGACGCGCGAGGACGGCGCGCGCGGTGACGTCGCGGACGCGGACGCGGACGCGGCGCGACGACGACGCGCGACGGACGACGACGGCGCGACGACGACGAGGAGAACGACGACGACGGCGCGGACGACCTCGAGCGACGTCGCGGACGCCCTGGACGCGTGCCTGACGATCGAGGCGACGGCGCGCGACGACGGGCGGGACGAGGGCGTCGTCGCGGGACGCGCGATGGGCGCGCGCGAGGGGCGGGAGATGGGATTTCGCAAGGGGTTCGAGCTCGCGGAGGAGGTGGGGTACTACGCCGGGTGCGCGGCGGTGTGGCGGACGTGCGCGACGCGAGACGGCGACGCGCGCGGAGGGCGAGTCGAGCGCTTGATCGAGAGCTTCGAGCGCGAGCTCGAGGAGAGCGCGATCGGGAATCCGCTGGACGAGGGGATATTGGAACGCGTCGAGCGGTTGCGAGGACGATTTAAGACGCTCGCGGCGTTGCTCGGACGTCGAGGGGAGCACGCGCGCGCGGATGCATCGCTCGGGATTAGTTTTTAGTCGTGGTCGGGCGGAACGCGCGGTCGGTTGTAGTGCGCACGCGATGCGTGGTGATTAAATGAATGAGAGATTACGCGCTCGGGCTCGTCGTCGCGTCGAGGCGTTTGCCGGAAGCGGGCACCAAGCCGATGGCGCCGACGTTTGGTTCGAGAATCTTACCGCATCCCAGGCACGTGTCGCCGTCGTAAAACACCGCATATTGCCCGGGCGCTAAGCCTTGGTCGTCCTGGCCTATATTCACCTCTCCGCACCGCTCGCCGTCGACGTCTTTGAATTGGAACGAGCACGCGTAAATGTTTTCGCCGTGACGAACCTTGACGCGCAAACCTTCGATGCTCTCCAACGGTGGTTCTTGGCCGGATATCCAGTTGAAACCCGCCACGGTGAAAGTATCGCGCGCTTTGTCGAGCGAATAATAATCACGCGTGACGTACACGATGTTATTAACGCAATCTTTGCCCGCGACGTACCACGGACCGCCGTGCAGAAAGAGTCCGCTCCGCTGACCGATGGTGTGAAACCAATACGCGCGATGCTTGCCGAGCACTTTTCCGGACTCGACTTCTATGATATCACCCGGCATCTCCCCTAAATGCTCTGCGATGAACTCACTAAACTTGACCTTTCCTAAAAAGCAAATCCCTTGCGAATCCTTGCGCCCGGCGTTCGGCAACTCGGCCGACGCAGCCAACGCGCGAATCTCTGCCTTCGGCATACCCCCCACCGGAAAGCACACGCTTCCGAGTTGCTCTTGACTCAAATCCGCCAAAAAGTACGTTTGATCTTTGAACGTATCGCCTGACATCACCAACCTCGCCAGCTCTCCAACGTCGGCGCGCTCCACCGCCGCGTAGTGCCCGCTCGCCACTCGATCAAACTCGCCGGGATGCGTTCGCGCCAGCCACTCGCGAAACGCCCCAAACTTCACTCTACTATTGCACAACACGTCTGGGTTCGGCGTTCGCCCTTTGCGTATCTCCTCCACGCTATCCTTCACCACCAAGTTCCAATACTCATCCGTCAGCGGCACCGTCTCCAGCGGCACGCCCACGCGCTCGCACACCGACTCCGCCACGCGCAGATCCTCCTCCCACGGGCACTGATCCCACGTGTTTCGAAAGTCCTCCTGAAACCAAATCTGAAGATAGAACGCGACGCATTCGTGGCCGGCGGCGCGCAAGAGCGCCAGCGCGACGGAGCTATCGACGCCGCCGCTCAGCAGCACGGCGACGCGCAGCGGCTTCGCCCCGGGCTCGGCCAGACGCAGCGCGCGTGGATCCAATGGGGTCCAATCGAACGCGGCGCTCGCGCGCGGGCGCGAGAGGCGCGATGCGCGAGCGGCGCGCGAGCGTTTCGGTCGCGAATTCGACCGGCGGCGGCTGACGTTCGACGTCGACGCCGACGCGTCGGCGCCCGCGGACGCGACGCGCGCGCTCGAAAACATCGACCGTGCTCGTACGAACGCGCGCGCGGCGTCCACGGCGTCGCGCGGTGGACTGAGGGACGTACGCTCGCGAGTCGCGCGAGTCGCGCTCTGGCGTCGAGCGGTCGCGGTCGACGCGTCGACTGAATGCGTCGATAACAACGGGTCTAAGATGACGTGAGATCAAACGGTGTGCGCGATGCGTAAGGACTCGTGGTCCATGAAATCTGCCAAGCCAGGGATCGGGTTGGGGTGCCGGCGGATGGCTTCGCGTAGCTCCTCCGGCTCGACGACGAAGACGATGTTCTTGTACTCCTTCAAAGCCGCGCCCCTGACGCCTGAACCGGACTTGTGCGCCGTAGCGATGCCGAGCGTGAGTAAATTTTCAAAAGCTCGAACGAGGACAGAGCGCGAAGAGTCTTTGGCGTGCGTGAGCTGCTCTCGAGATCCCATCTCTCTGAACTCTTGCGCGAGCGCCTCGAATGTGAAGGAAGGACGCTTTCGCGCAACGTGCATTCTGTACATTGCGACGCAGAGTAGCAGCTCCAAAGTCGTAGCGCCGATGAGTGAATCTACGAATGGATTCCTATATAGACTGTCCACGGCCTCGACGATATCATTGCTCGTTATCTTCCCGAGCTGACGGTTAACGCGCGAGAGAATCGCGCACGCCACTTTACTTACAGACGCCGGCGTGTTCTCCAAACGACCGTAGTGCTCGAGCTTTTCCTTCACCACAGGACTTTGCATCGCGGCGCGAAGATGCAAGTTCCACTGTTGCACATAGTCCGGATCGCTCGGGCACAAGTATTTGTCCTTGTCGGAAAGCTTGAGTGCCTTTGTCACGCCCTCCACCATGGACACCGTGTTCCCAGGCGGCGCGACGACGATGCGTCGATTGGAGAAACGAGATGCGACACGCTTTTCGAGCAGTCTATCGACACTGTGTCTGCACGTCACACCAACGACAGCGGCCTGCACGGTGGATTGCTGGAGTAAATCTGTGATGGCGTACAGAAGCGTTTGCTTCGAGCGCATCGCAAAGAGCTCAAAATCATCGAGGACGAAGATGACGCCGCGCTGTCCACCCAACAGCTTCAGCATCTCCGTCATGAAAGCAACGTTTTCCGCAAAACCAGTCTGGCGACCGGTGACATCCTCATTCATATTGGGGCACAACTGCGAGGCAATCTTCTGCATTGCGATGCGTTCGTCAGCGTGAAGCAAACCGCTAAGATGGACTGTCACAACCTTGCCCGGATGCTTGCTCTCCAAAATCTTCAACGCGGAGTCTAAGACGAGCGATTTCCCACTTCCTCGATTACCCACCATGAGGACGGAGTTGTTTTGACCGCCAGACACCGTGTCTTCGAGGATGTTCAACAAGTGGTCTCGATGCGCCTTCAAGTTTGGCGCAAACTCCAAGCCGTCGGCGTCGATCGGGCGTTCACGATTGACGCCGAACAGGCGACGCCGCAAGAGTCGAATCGCCGCATCACCACCTCGCTCGCACGGTGGCTCGACTTCCTCTTTACGCGCTGCCAAGACTAAATCGAGCCCAGTCGGGGCGTCGCACAGCGCCGCCGAATCCAGTACTTGCGTGCCTCCGGCGTAATCATCCTCGTAACACTGCGTTCCACCATCGTCTTCGTCGAATTCCTCCGTCTCCGCCTCGGACTCGCTCTCGCAATCCGAGCCCAATCCCGCCACGACGTCGTCCACGCGACCGAAAATAGTCGGACTCGCCATCGAACCGCCAATGTTTGGCGAAAACGCCGCGCTCGCGCCGCCGCTCTTCCCCGGCGTCACCCTGAATTCCCGTTTTCTCCCGCTCGTCGACGGCGGCGACGTCCTTTTCACTCGATCCATCCTCGGCGTTCCATCACCCGCCGCGTCGTCGACATCGAAATCGATATTCTTCACCGGCGGCCCGCTCGAGCCCTTCTTCCTCGCGCGTTCGCCGTCCTCCGCCGCCGTCGCCGTCTCGCCCCCATCCTCCCCGAGCGACTCTCCCGCCGCCCCTTTCGCGCCATTCATTATGTTTTCAACCTCTTTCAGCACCATCCCTCGCCGCTTCGCCGTCGTTCGACCGATCGTCGCCGCGACGGTTTCGCCGCCGCTCGCGCTCGCGCTCGCCGTCCCCGTCGTCGCCGTCCCCCCCATCCTCTCCCCGCGCTCGCCCGCGTCGCGCCCCGCCGCGGACGCCACGGGTGTCGTCGATCCTCGTCGACGCTTTCCCGCCGTCGTCGCCGCTCGCGGCGCGTCGTCGTCGTTTAAGACGTCGTCGTCGTCGAACGCGCGGTCGGCGTCGTCATCGTCGCGTCGCGCGCGCGCGCGCGCTCGATCGCTGAACACGGTGCGCGCGACGGAACCGAACAAGCCCTGGATCGCGCTCTGCATCGCCGCGACCGAAGGCGCGGCGGCGCGCGGGCGTGTGACGCGCGATGGCGATCGACCACGGCTGTCGGAAAATTTGAAATTTCGGCGTCGAGGCGAGACGGACGCCGGCGAGGCGAGACGGACGACGACGCGATCGCGACGCGGAGACGCGAGGGATAAATAAGAAGAGCAATTAACAATGAATCATCAACGCGCGGGTGCGGGTGGGGCGAAGGAGGCGAAGGCGAAGGCGACGACGGACGCGTCAGTCGTCTTCGCGAGCGGCGGCGACGAGCTTTTCAATCTCTCTCGATACGAGCTCGAACGAGGTGAACGTGATCGCCGCGGCGGGAGTGGTGCGGATGAGGTTGGTGCCGCATCCGCGATAGAAGGCGGCGACGCCGCCTTCGAGGTAAATTCGACGTACGAGGGCGCCGATGCCGCTAAACGGACCGAGACCGTGCACGTGCATGTGCGAACGGATCACCTCGTGTGGGTACGTCAACGTCGACGCGAACATCTTTGCGATCGCGCTGGCGACCATGAGATCTATGGGCTCGATCTTATTCACCGCCACCTCGCGCTCTCTCGCGAGCTCAACTTTGATGGATTCGTAGAGCGGAAACTGAATGATGACGTGCGCGATGCCAATCAATGAAGGGCCAAAGCCGCTGTACAGCCCTTTCAAGCCCTCTTCGCGCATCATTCTCGTCAGAGCGTTTATCGTTGACGTGTACGGCACGCGCTTGGGCATCGCCGACGCCAACGCGTGCGAGTGCTGCACCTGCAAACGCGTCTTCGCCACCCACAACGGATTGGTCACGAAAATCGTCGCCGCGCCCGCCCCGGCGGCGGCTAAGATGTGCGCAAAATGATTTGCATCCGCAACTTTCACGACGCGTTCTCCATCGCTCGCGCCTTCACCGTCACGGACGACCGCCGTCTCGCCGACGCCTCGTCTACTAAAAATCCGCTTCAGCGCGCCGTACGTGCTAAAATACACCCCCCAATTCGGCAGCAGCGCCGCGACCGTCGGTCCCAGTCCCCTATACAGCCCTCTCGCGCCTTCGTGTCGCACGATTCGCCGCAACGCGCCGTACGTGCTCAGGTACTCTGTCGTCCCCGTGGTCGCCGCGCTCACCTGCAGCCTCGTCTTCAGGACGTCCAACGGGCACACCACAGTCGCCGCCACCGTCCCCGCGATCGCGCCGGAGAACCCATTCGCGAAGGCTTTATCGCTCAGCAGCGCGAGCGCGCTCGGGGGCGCGCCTCGCGCGAGGTTTCGATAAAAGTTTGTCGCGTGCTGCGGGTTCGCAAAGGCGTCGACGTCGGGCGACGACGTGGACGCGCGCGCGTTCGCGGCGTCGCGACGCGTCATGAATCGCGCGCCGCGACGCGTTCGGCGTTCGAGATCGCTCGGCGGCGATGCGCACCGATCGCCGCGCCGAGGTCTGGAGAATGAGTCGGCGCGCGCGGGGTCTTTGGGTCGGCGACGCGGCGCGGCGAAAATCGCTTCTGCTATTGCAAATCTACGTTTATGTGCGGTGTGATCAACCGCGAGTCGTCGCTACGTTGCGGTTGGATTGCACCCAATCCACGGTGTCGCGCAAGATTTTGAAATCGTGCGCGTCGGCGATGTTGGAAAAGACGCGCAAGTCGTCGCCGAGCGCGCCGGGCTTGGCGGAGCACGCGTACAAACCGCCGCAGGCGCAGCGATTGGCGAGATGTCCCACCTTGATGCGGCCGTCGCGCGCGCATTTGAGGTCTTGAAGCTGATATTTTCGAACGCGCTCGTTCACCTCGGCGACGAGAGCGCCTTCGATCCATTGCATGTCGTACGGTTGACCGCACGGCGGGCCGTGATCGTCGTCGCGCGCCGTGCACGCCCAGTGACCGGCGGCGAGGTCTGGGTCACGGCAGAGATCCAAGTCTCTGCAATCAGAGCAAGCGGAGCAAATAACGTCTCGGAGCGTAAAAGAGACGCATGGCTCGACGAACTCTGCCTCAGGGGAGAATTCGGCGACTTGAATCATCTTGAGCGCGTTTCGTCGGAGCAACGACACCGGACCCTCGACGCGAGCGTCGAGCGACAACACGGCAATCACCGTTCTCACAAACGCCAACGCTGGCGTGCCACGAAGCTTCTTGGACAGGTTTGCGCCAGGTGGCGAAGGGAATTGGTGCTCGGGCGGCGAGCGCGGACCGGCGAGTCCGAGGACTCGTTGGATATCCTGTGCGTAACGCAGCAATTTCGGCCCGAAGTGCGATTCGAGTTGTTGCTCCAACCAAATCACCTTGTCTTCTTCCAGGCGATCCAAGTCGCGCGCGTTGTGACCAAAGCCCGGGGTCGGTGGTGGTTTCTTCTCCACCGGAGCTCCGACGTCAGAATCCGAGTTCTCTTCGTCCGAATCGTCGCTGTCGCTCATAGCGCGGTACTTCACGGGCGTGCGCCCGTGCAATGGACCGTCGCTTTCCTCCTTGTCGTGCTTCCAAGGCAACAATAAGAACTCGCCGATTATGGCGTGAAAGTGATCTTGAATCGCCTCGGGTAGGAATCGTGCGATGTTCCAGTGCATGTCCAGCGCACCTTCACTATTGCGCGTGGCAAGAGGGTCGAGTTGCGAGTCATGCGGCGCGATGGAGTCGTGCCACTGGCTCTCGCCCGGAAGGTTGACGGCGGAAATCCCGGCGTAATCGAACGGTCCACGAAACAGAAGCGAGTGCCATTGCTTGACTCGATCGAGTTGCAGCCATGAGAAGAGTTCACGCTGGTGCAGGGCAGTCTTGAGACCTTCCACGCATGCGGAAGCACTCGCGAGATCGTGCTTGCCAGTCGCGATGATGATTCTTCGCATGTCCGCGTACACGACTTCGACTTGAAGCTTGCGAAGTTCAGCCAACAGCAAGGTGAAGACTTTCTTCATGCAGAGCTCGACCAAGTTCTTCAACGCCGGATCGCGCAACGCCGAAGACGGGCTAAAGAGCCAGCGATGAATCTGCGAAAGCAATTGATCCGCGTATGTATTGTGATGATCAGTTGCGTCGCGGAGCCAATTATCGACGAGCTTGTTCAGCGTCTTGAACGCGCCCGCAGCTTCGTGTCCGCCCATGCGCGTCGTGCCCTTGGTGCCAGTCTCGAAGCCCAACAGTGCGCCTTGCTCGAGATCGTTCAAAATGCTAGACTTGGAAATGGCGCACACAGCCAAGTGATGCACTTGCAATTCCACACAAACGCTGCGATAAGCGCCGGGCGCGGTGACTTCCATGCGCGACGCACCGTATGCATCGTCCAATCCGCTCAGAGACACGGCGCTCGCGCCGCCACCCAAATCAGGCTCGCCACCGGGGCCAGTCCACAACACCTGTTCGGCGTCGTGCAATGTGCGGGCGAAGAACGCGTCCGCGGTGTGCACCCACCAATCCGATTTCAAGTTGCCCACGGGGATGTGCGCATAACTCGCAATCTCGACGTGCTCCTTCAACCACTCGGCGCTTTCGACGACGCGCGCCGAAGCAATTTTCGCGGCATCAAGTTGCCATCCCCGGGCTGCATCTGTGCTCAAGTCACTGTCCGAAAGATTTGGCGGCCTGAAAACGATGGGAAGACGTCCAGAGGCGGGCATCAAGGCGCTCAATCTCCCAGCCAAACCTTCTCGCACGGACGAAGTGTCTTGAGCCGGATCGACGCCGGCGCCTGGGGGAGCTTGAACGAGAAGCACCGTACCACCGCTAGATGCGGAAATGTAGGCGCCGATAGCGTGGTTCAAATGCTTGCCAACTTGTTCCATGTTTCTCGCGTACAACACGTTCCATTTCGAGGCGGCTTCTGCTCTCGCTTCGTCGTCAGTTTGCTCGTCTCCGCTCATCGAGTGCATAAACGACGACCAAAGCTCGGGGGTGACCTCTCGAACACCTCTACCCGGTTGATGAACGATCACCGTGCCTTTGCTTTCGCGGCTGTTGTGCAGCACGTAAATTCCACGTCCTTTATCACCAGAAACTCCAGCAAAGTAGAACGTGATGTGGGACAATTTCGGCAAATACGAGCTGACTTCAGCCGTCGCCTTCATTTGAAACATGTTCATGCCATAGGACTCGTCGCCAATATCGAGCGCTCGCTTTTGTTCCGACTTTTTCACCGCCATGACGCAACCGATGTTGTAAATGAATCTATCAATCAAAGGCACGTTCTTTTCGTATACGCCGATGACAGACGGGTCTGCCAAAAGCGCAGCAATTTCCAACCCACTCGCGAAATTTCGCTCTTGCACGTTAATTTCGTACAAGTGGGGCGCGATGAAACCGCGCGGAAGAGTTGCCGTGATTCGTCGCTTTCCTTCCAAGCCGAGATCGCCTTCGCGATCCGTTTCGCGCGTGGCGATGACGAGGCGACGGGGCACGTCCACCTTGATGACTTGCATCGTACCGTTCACTAGCACCCAGACGGCAAAAATTCCTGGGACTTGCGTTTGTTCCACCTGGATGATGTGCATCGTCGAGTGTGCGATCGTTTCCTCGCGTGATTCCACAAAGGATTCGAGACCGAATGCACCCGATCGTCTCTTTCTTCGCATGACGCCTCCCTCGCGTTCAATCTGAGCTCGCTCTTTTTCGTCCTCGACGCGTTCGCGCTTGATATTTGCGCGCAGAGTTTTCCATTTGGATTTGTAATGCTTCAACCAGCCGTCGTAATCGGTCGCTCTGTCCGGTGCCGCCGCGCTAGCGCTGGCCGAACCTGGAGTCTTCGGCGCTTCTCCAGAAGGCGTCGCCCGTTGGTCCGGCGTTTGCGGTGCATCACCATCTCTTCGAAACGTTCTAACGCGCGGACGAGTTGGCGTCGACTTGGCGCCGCCGTCCTCGATGTCGAGAATATTCAAATCTTTACCCGCAAGCGGCGCACCATTCGCGAATTGCGTCTGAAACATCGTCTTCAAGTTGCGCTGAGAAAACTTGTCATTCTTTTCTCGAATGCGCTTGTGCAACCAATCGGGATGCTTCACGTCTGGGCATGGGTTTTCTACGCCCTGTAAAGCCGCAGGGATGCTGATGATTTTCTGAATGGCCCCAGCAAGACGCGTCTTGTAGTATTCCCAATCCACCATCTCGCGCATGTTTGGCATTTCGTCGTCGGCGCCTGGAAGCGCGTCCTTGGTCCACTCCTTCAAGTATGCGCGCGCCACGGCCGTTTCGGCGTTGAAAATACTCACTGGAATAGCCCGTGCCGACGTCGGAGCTCCGAGCGGTTTCTTCGAGATGATGTACTTACACACAAGACCCTTGTCCTTAATCAAATCGGCGCCGAGGAATTGGGACAGACGATGCGCTGTGGTGAGAGACGTCGACTTGCGATCGCCGTAATCGATGGCGGGTTTGCTCATGACGCTCGATTCAGAAATGAACTCTAAGAGCTCTTCGTCGTCAAAGTTCCTGCCTTGCGTTTTGAGCATGTCAAACCAACGATTGCCGATGTTTCCGACAGCTTTGTACACCTCTTCCAGCGTCTCGCCCTTCAAAAAGTAGTCAAACACCTCCGCTTGGAAGACTTTGATCAACTTGAGCTCGCCTCGACGCTTGAGTTCGAATCCTTTCAATTCTTCCAACGAGCCGTCCTCGTTGAACACGGCGTATCGTTTTTTAATGAGCACGCCCTCTTCCTTAGAAGCTGGAAGAATCATCGCCTTATACGGACCGTCGACTTCAAACTCGATGCTCATTTCTGAGGAAACCTCGTACGAGGACTTGCCATCGACCACCTTCAACGTTTGGTACTGGTCGTTCGTATTCTGCAGCGCAGTCATACGATTGAGAACGACGCACGGGTACGAAATCTTGTATCTTTTGTTCTTCTTATTTGGGAGCGTAAACGTGAATGTCTCCGGGAAAGCGCGGGGCAAGCAGCACCAAATACCATCCGTATCCAATTCAAGCGGCTTGCCGATGTCATCCACCAGTTGCTTCGCCATTTGAATAATCTTTGCACCTGTGTTCGTGACGACCCCAGCCATCTCCATCGAATACCACCGCGCGCCTTTACGCATGACGTAGCCGTAAAAGGAGTTCAAAATACACTTGTGCGCCAGCTGAAGCGAATCATACAACACAACCATATTTGCCGCCTTTTGGATTTCGATGATGTTCCCGCTCTGTTTCGCTTCGTCCAAATTGTTCTTCCACTTCTTATTCTCCCCTTTGTACACGTAGCGACGATCACGAAACGCCTTCACGGTGTCGATGTAGAATGGGTTTTCTCGCATGCAGATACTCGCCTTTTTCGTCGCCGTCACCGGTTTCTCCATAACCTTTCTATAAACTTTTTGCGTATACAACTTCAGGCGCTGCTTCTTCTGCTCTTGTTGCTCTTCGTACGGAAGTTCAGCCCACGTTCGTTGTGGGCCACCGGGATGAGACGGCGCAAACTTATCAACTTGCAATTGCGCCTTGATGGCGGCATACTCGCTCGACGTCGAGGCAAAGTGCTCGCCGCGCCAAACCCATTCCATCTCACGCAGGCATCCCTTACCCGGTCGGTTGTAATCGCACGCGGCGCATACATCCTCATTGACGATAGCCGCCGGCTGCAAGCGGTTCGTCAAAATAATGTTCGGGTACATTGCTGCTACGTCCAAGTGATAAATCAGCGGTTCCATGTTCAAATTTGGGTTGTCGCGAAGGTACTCGAGCTTCTCGGCGATTTGCGCACGAATCTCATCGTAATCTGCGCAGTCATCCTTCCCCAGACCTTTTCCTTCGACCCGAAGGGCGTAGTCCAAATCGTCGTCGAGATTGTCAAGTAGTCTCTGATACCCTTCTGGATTCAACTTGAAGTCGCACGGGATGTCTGAACGGAACACGCCCGCCTCGAGACACTCCACGTGACCGCCGATGTACGTTTCACTATTCAAGAGGTGACCTTCGTAGTATTTTTCACCGGCGCTGACTTGTTTGTTCGGGCAAACGATGTTTCCGTGGTACGCCTCAACCATGAGCAAAGCCTCGCACAGGGTACCGGAACCTTTGCGAAGGACTTCGTCCGGCGAGAGCGGAATAATCGTCGACAGCGCAAAGATGAAAGGGTGCACGTACTTCATGTACAAGTAGTACGTACTCACGGCATCGGAAACGGAATACGACGCCATCATCTGAGGGTGACTTTGCGCGTACGGTAACATGTCTTCCGGGTCCACTTCGACCGGATCGTACTTTAACTTTGCCTTGGTCACCGCCTTCAAGCCGTGCGATCCGGCGGGGAGGTAGGAATCGCGCTTCACCCACGCGAAGCAATCCAGGTGCAGCGCAGAATTACTTCGACATTCACCCGACTGTTCGCACTTGAAACCAATCTCACGGTACATATCCATCCCGTTCTTAGTCGCTCTAGTTTCGATGAATGGGAAATCGAAATAATCACCGTTGTACGTGACGTAAATGCTCGGTTGCGTCTCGCGCATATGATCAAACCACGTGCGGATGAGCGCTTGCTCGTTCGGCACGTTCCAAACGATGAACGGGCCTTTGTACTCGGGCTTTGGCGTGTACTCGAAATCTTCTACGTCCTCGCTCACGATTTCACGGTTGATTATCAAATACCCTTGGCCGTCCAACATGTACGAAATCATAAACACCTGGTCGTGCTCGGCGTCTGGAAACTTTAACGGAAGCTTGGTGGTTTCGATATCGAACGCGCACACGCGAACTTCACCGCGATCTAACATTTGCTCTTGCAACGTCAGCGTCACCGCGCCGTGCTCGGCGCGCACGCTGTACCATTTCCCGCATCGCACGTCGGTGTCGATCATGTATCTCATGTGATACGGCACGTCGTACTCGCGAATGTCAATCATCGCCTCTTCGTAATCCGTCAACGCCTTCTTCTTCGGCTTGATCCCCGCGTCCAGGCTTTCCTGGTGCGACAACGCTTCGTACGCCGCCGCCGCGGACGATTTCTTCTTATTCTTGGACACTATGGGCAAGATTTCTCTGCGCACGTCCATGAGCTCTTGCGTCGTCGCGAACGAAACCTTCAAATACGTCTGCTGCAATCCGCTCAGGTGATTCTTCAAATCCAAATCCTCCTTATCCACCATCTCCACGTCCAGCACTTGTTCGCCGTATTTCCTCCTCAACAGCGCCTCCACCTCGTGCTCGCACCCAGTCTTCGTGGCGAGATAGAAGTACGGCGCGTACTTGACCTGCGCCTTGAACGTCGACCCGTCCTGCGCCATAAAGTAACAATTCACCGCCGCGTACGCCTTCCCGCTCTCCTTATCCTCCACTTGCGTGCTGCTCGCATTTATCATCCACCCGATTCGATCCTCCCCGTCCACGTGCGTCCCGAATCCGAGCTCCTTCTGCAGCGCGTCCTCCTCCGCCGCGACTTGCGCCTTCGTTCGTCCATCCGCGCCCGCGCCGCCGCCGCCGCCGCGTCCACCGCCGCCGCCGCGCCATCGCGCGCCGCGCGCTTCTCCGTACAGATTCGCCTTATTCCCCGTCGTTCCACTGAACGCGGGCTTTCGCGCGGGCGCCATCGCGATCGCGCGTCCGGCTGTCGCGCGCTTCGAATCAGATTCAAATCCAATCGATTCGAATCGCCCCTCGTTCGCGCGCCCGGCGTCGCGCGTCCGTCTCGCGTCCGTCGATCGACGCGCGCGTCGATCGCGGCGCGCGTCGCGTCGATTCGAGGCGCGGCGTCGACGCGTCGCGCTGTGCCGCGCGCGCGTCCGCGCGTTTTCAAGGATTTTGAATCCATGAACCCGCGCGACGGTTCAGGACTCGTCGATGGGTAGGGGTCGACATCGCGTCGGCGCCCGTCGGCGGCACGACGACGCGCGCGATGCGACGCGCGCTCGCGGCGGCGACGCGCGACGCGACGCGACGCGGTGCCGACGCGACGCGCGCGCGACGCGCGTCGGCGTCGCGAGCGCGCGACGGTGAAGGATTTTGGCGCCGCGCGGACGACGACGGCGGATTCCACGACGCGATGCCGCGCGCGCCGACGTGGTCGACGGCCGCGCTCGCGGGCGACGAGCGCGAGCGCGAGGACGACGACGCGCGCGACGACGAACTGGGACGCGCGGCGGCGCTGGCGGCGACGGGAATGGGTGAGGGACGCGCGAGGGAGGCGTTCGCGAGGGACGTCGCGGGCGCGCTGCGGTTCGCGCGGGCGCTGGAGCGCGTGCGCGCGGACGGCGTGGAGAGAATGTGGACGACGGCGCACGGGGATGGGTTGAGGATGCGGTTCGACGGCGTCGCGCGGGTCGACGGGGAGGCGGGAGAGCGGGAGGCGGCGGCGGCGCCGCGCGAGCGGTTGTTGCGCGAGGCGAAGTACGCGCGAGGCGAATATTACGTCGCGCCGAGGAGTCGCGCGGTGGAGTAGCGGATCGGTTATCGTAGTTCTAGAATGTAATTTATAGTTGATACAACAGCGACGCGACGCGGCTAGGGTGGACTAAAATCTAAAACGCGTCAACTGATTTTCGCGGCGGCGGTTTGCGCCTTGCGACGAATCTCGCGCGCGGTGAAGTGGAACACGCCGCCGGATATCGTCAACAGCGCCGCGTTCACGCCCAGGGCGATGGGGATGCCGACTTCGTCCGCGAGCGCGCCGAGCGCGAGCGGGCCGAGGAGCAAACCGACGTCGCCGCACGTACGGTAAATCGCGAGCGCGCTGCCGCGAATGTTCTTGGGCGAAATATCCGCGGCGTACGCCGCGGGCGCGGTGCCCATCAAGCTTCCCGAGGCGGCCCAGAGAATAGACGCCGCGGTGAACGCCGTGGGATCGGTGGTGGTGCCCATGAGCGCGACCGACGCGGCCGAGGCGACGACGCACGGCGCGATGACGGCTTTGCGACCGACGGCGTCGGTGAGCGCGCTCGCCGGGCCGAGACCGAGCAACGACGTGACAGCCATGGCGGAAAACAGCGCGCCGAGCGATTCCGGCGTGAATCCAAAGTTTTGATACGCCAAGATGGGCAGCAGCGTCCCTCGACCGCCCGCGCCCGAGAAGAAGAGCGCCGCGTTCAAGCCGCACACGGCCCAGAAATCCATCGACTTGACGAGACGACCCATCGCCGCGTCTTGCGCCGTCGCGGGGTCCACCGCCGTCGTCGTCGCCGCGCCGTCGGGCGATTTCGTCTCCAACAGCTCGTACACCTGCCCGTCCCGATGCACCACCGGTTTACCGAACTCATCCAACTCCAGGCACATCTTCGTGTCCTCGATCGGGTGCCCGTCGCAGTACCAGTGCTTGCTCGCCGCGAACTCCCTCTCGGGCTTTACCGACTCCGGTCGCGTCTCCTCGATCCTCGCGAACGAGTACACCGACGCGAACGAGCTCAGCGCCCCCACCGCGAGAAACGGCGATCGAATGCTCATCCCATCCGCCCCCGCGATGGCGCCTCCCAGCGCCGGTCCCGCCGCCGCGCCCGCCAGCACCGCCGCCTGATTCGCCCCCAGTATCCGCGCTCGCGTGTGCCGCGTCGACAGATCCGCCAGCATCGCCGTCGCGCCGCTCATGTACATCGAGCTCCCGATTCCCGCCACCGCCCGCGCGCACAGCAGCTCGCCCAGCCCCGTCGAGCAGTAGCTCCACGCCATGCCCGCCGTCGTCGCCGCCGGTCCCGCGATCATCAGCGGCCTGCGTCCGACCGCGTCGGCGTACCATCCGCACGGCAGGTTAAACAGCAACCTCCCCGCCGCGAACGCGGACATCGTCGCGCCGATCTCCGTCGCGTTCGCGCCGAATTCGCGCGCCAGCATCGGCAGCACCGGGCTCGCGCACGCGTGCCCGGACATGAGCGCCGCGCTCGTCAGGCACACCGACGCCACCGCGGCGTGGTCGCGCGCGAAGGCGTACGCGACGCCCGAGGGCGCGGACGCGTCGCGCGCGGACGCGGCGCGCGCGTCGGTGGATTCGCGCGAACCGGCGTCGTCCGCGCTCGGTCGCGACGACGACGACGACGACGACGACGACGACGACGACGACGACGCGCGCGCGCGCGACGGCGCGGTGCGCGACGCCGCGGCGCGCGCGAGGACGCGCGCGCGACGACGCGCGAGGGCGAGCGACGCCATGTGCGGCGACGACGAGACGAGACGACGTAACACCACAAACCGACAGATCGCGACGGCGCGAGACGCGACGGAAGGCGCGCGCGACGCGAAAACGGAACGCGCGCGATGACGGAGACGATGCGCGCGGACGACGCGCGCGACGCGACGCGAACGGCGCGACGAAGCGCGAAAGAGGCGGATGAAGACGGCGCGGGGGAGAATCAAGAAAATCGAGAGCCGACGCGCGGGACGACGAACGACGCGCGAACGGTGCGGAAAGCGCCGCGATCGATGGTCGTGCGCGAGGACGCGTCGAGCGAGGAAGACGGCGCGGACGGCGCGGGAGGGATGGGGCGCGAGGAGGGGATGGTGGGGACGACGACGCGCGCGGACGCGAGCGGGACGACGGCGAGGACGGCGAAGGGCGAACGACGAGGGGTGGCGTTTTTTGATTTGGATCACACGATCATCGACGTGAACTCGTCGTGGTTGTGGGTGAAGAGCGAGATCAATTCGGGACGGGTGGGGATGTCGTTGATCGGGACGGCGTTGTATTGGTTTTCGAGGTACGCGTTTGGGTACGGAGACGGCGCGGAGACGGCGGGGAGGGACGCGGCGTCGATTTACAGGGGCGAAGACGAGCGGATGTTTCGGGAACGCATCACAGAGTTTTTTCGGATGGAGCTCGCGCATCGCACGCGCCCGGGGTTCAAAGCCGTGCTGGAGGCGCACAAGGCGAACGGCGAGCGATGCGTCATGTGCACGTCGACGTGGCAACATCCCGCCGCCATCGGGGCGGAGATTTACGGTTTGGAGACGGGCGAGGCGAACGTGGTGTCGAGCATCATGGGCGTGGACGAGGATGGTTTGATGGACGGCACGATTCAAGTCGTCGCGTACGGCGACGGCAAATACGAGACGACGAAGAAGTGGTGCGAACTCAACGGCGTGGATTTGAAGGAGTGTTACTTTTACACCGATTCCATGTCCGACGTGAAGCTTTTAGAAAACGTGGGGTACCCGGTGTGCGTCAACGCAGACGCGCGATTGAAGAAGCACGCCGCCGAAAGGGGGTGGCCCACCGTCGACTGGGGGATGTCGGATTCAGGTATGAAAAAGCCGAGATACGGCGCGTGTCTCTCTTGTAGCGCGTAATCGTCGTCGACGTCAGACGCATTGCCTTTGCGTTGCTGTGATTTGTTGTAACACAGAGATATATTTTACACATAATTTCTTCTTCTATCACCACAGCGCGTGCGAGCGCAAATTCCTCACCGTCGCGTACTTCTGCTCGTCGAGACTCGTCGTCGCGCCCGCCGCGGGTTGATTTTCGACAAAGGAGCCGTACTCGCTCGCCGGCGGTTCGTACCAATCGCGCATGTGCCTCGGTAATTCACTGCGTCCGTATTCAAAAAACTCTCCTTCGTCGTCCTCGTCGTCGTCGAACTCCTCGAAAACCTCGCCCGCCGGCGCCTCCGGCATCGCGTACGCCGCCTCCGGCGACGCGTACGCCGCCTCCGGCGACGCCTCCCGTCTCGTCCTCCCCCCAGCCAACGACTTCAACCGCGCCACCTCCCGCGCGCTCAGCGCCTCGCCCCTTTGCTCTCTCGCTCTTCGTTTCAGCTCCATCACGTCGTCGTGCGCCAAATGTTCGCCCACCTCCAGCGCCGTCGCCGCCTCGTTCGCCAGCCGCGACCTCCCTTCGTCCGCCCCTCCCGCGCCCGCGTGCGCGAGCACGTCGTCCAGGTGCGACTCCAGGTGCGCGCACAGTCGTTTATTTCGCTTCGCCTCCGCGCCGGGCCTCGGCGCGGGCTCGACGCCCGCGCGCACGCGCGCCCAGTACTCGAGCACGGCGTCGTCGTCCTCGCGCGCGCGGTCGCGACGCGCGAGCGCGCCGCGCGCGCCCGAGGCGCTGGCGGTGATGAAAGGCGCGGGATTGCGCATGTCGTCGAACGCGCGCGCCTCGAGGACGACCGCGAAAACGAGGCGAAGAGTGCGGACGCGATCGAGACGACGCGACGTAACGGCTCAAATCCGAGCGCGCGCGGGACGCGAGCGCGTCTCGCGCGCGTCCGCCGCTCGACGCGAGACGCTCAAACGAGAAGGAAAAACTACGCGACTGCTCGATCACAACTCGCAAAAATAAAAATAAACGCCTCGCTCACGCCGGAGGCGCGTCGACGCCCGCGCGGCGCAGCGCGTCCGCCATCGCGTCGGCGCGCGCGCGCGCGCGCCGAGCCTCCGCGAGCTCGATCCTCGCCCGCGCCTGCGACCGCGCGAGCGCGCGTCGCGCGCCCTCTAAAGTGGATTCATCGTCGTCGGCTTCCGAAGCGCTCGCGTCGAGCGCCTCCCGCGACGCGTCCGTCGTCGCGCTCGCGTCGTCCGTCGCCGGCGCGTCCGGCGGCGGCGTCCCGGAGCGCGCGCACGCCTCCGCCAGCGTCCGAGCGCGCGCGAGTTCCCGCTCGAGACTCGCGCGAATTTCCGCGGCGATCTCTCGCGATCGCGTCAACTTCGCCCGCGTCTCGTCCGCCTGTCGGTTCGCCGTCGGTTCGCCGCGCCGTCAGTCGCCGACCGTCGCGTCGTCGACGCGTCGGCGTTCGCGCGCGCGCATCGCGTCGCGCGCGCGTCGCGAAGCCGTCGCGCGCACCGTCATGGACTCGAACGCGCGCGCGTCGCCCGCGGCCGCCGCTTTCAAGCGCGCGATCACCGCGCGCGCGTCGCCCATCGCGCCGCCGTCTGTCGTCGGCGTGGCGCTCGACACCCGGGAGTGAAAATTTGAAATTCGTCGCGAGCTGTCGCGCGGGCACTCGCGACGTCGGAACGCGACGCGCGCGCGCGAGCGAGCGAGCGATGCGAGCGACCGCGCGCGCGATGCGCGTCGCGACGGTGCGCGTCGCGACGACCCGACCGTCGCGCGCGCGCGCGATCCCGAAGTCGCGAACGCGCGCGCACCGACGAACGACGACGCGCGCGACGGGCGACGAGACGACGTACGACGACGCGCATCGCGTGCGCGTGACGGCGTCGCACGACGAGACGGTGTTCGTGTACGAGTTCGACGCCGAACCGACGGCGACGGTGGACGAGGCGACGGCGCGCGACGCGACGGAGGATTGGACGACGACGACGCGCGCCGTCGTCGAGGAGACGACGCGCGCGGTCGAGGAGACGATCGCGGAGACGGTCGAGGAGACGATCGAGGCCGTCGTCGAGGCGGGGCGCAAGCCGGTGAGTAAGATGAAGAAGGCGGAGCTCGTGGCGTTGGCGGAGTCGCTCGGCGTCGACGCGACGGGCACCGTCGCCGCGCTTCGAGGTCGGCTCGGACCAGCCGTTCGCGGTCGCGCCGTCGCGAAGTGATTCGCGATCGTTTTGTTTTCAAGCCTTAATTTTCACGCGCGATTAGCGACGATGTAACGCGCGCTCGATCGACGCCGCTCGCCTCTCGTCGTCGCGCGTTCGATTTCGCCAGCTGACAAACGCAAGATCAGCGCGCGCGCCGCACATCAGCGCGCGCGCGCCGCGCGCCATGCGCGCGACGACGACGCTGCGAGCGCGAGCGATCGATGCGCGCGCGAACCGCCGCTCGAGCGCGTCCACGAGGGCGAAACCGCGCGACATTCGTCGACATTCGTCGTCGGCGTCCGATGCGTCGAGCTCGACGTCGAAAGATCGCGCTCGAAAAGCGCCCGCGACGAACGGAGGCGCCGCGCGGTCGTTCGTGGGGGCGAGCTTTTACGCGGATCCCTACGACACGAAGGGCGCCGCCGCGCGCGGGATGCCGAGCGCGCGGGAGTTGAGCCAGAATGTTCGAAATTTGAGTGGGCCCATGAGCGGCGCGGCGAGGCGAGCGAAGGGGGCGATGCGACCGGGAAACGGCGGACGAGGCGCGAGGAACAGAGCCGATGACGTCATCGAACGACGAAGGAAGATAGAGCGAGAGATGAAGAGTCAGATGGTGGAGAAAGAGGTGGAGTCGCTGGTGAAGAAACGGGTGCGCGCGCGAAGCGACGAAGGCGAAGCGACGGACGAGCGCTTTAAATCGTACGCGAGCGAAGACGAAGGACTGACGATGCGATGCGATGAACGGTCGCGATGCGCAGGCTCGCCGAGCGTTAGACGTTGAGCGCATAGATTTGCGCGATGGAAGCATTCTGTTTAAATTTAAGGTGCAGAACGAACCCGCGGTGAGCGCGGAGGAGGAGCGTCTGTTGGCGATGGAGGTGGAAAAGCGTCTTTGGGGCGACACCAAAACGAATGATAACGTCATCGCTCGTTGGTTCATGACTGTGAAATACCTCGCGTCGACTCTGAGCTTCGAGAACGCCCTCGTATACGTCGCGACGACCCCATTCAGGATGGTTTTTTGGAGTCTGGCGTACGTCTTGCGCGCCGTCTTTTGGATCGTCACCGGTCGCTCGGGCGTCTCCGTTCGCGCCTCGGGACGCGCCAAGCGACAGTTACGGCAAATCAACACCGTCGTCACCACCGGTCCCGAGCGCGGGTTCAACCCTTTCGGGAGCGTGAAAAGCCGTCCGAACTGGCGCGCCGAATAAGTTCGTTCGCGCGTCGCCCAGCCTCTCCATCCTTCGCCCTCGCGTTGTCTGTTGCGATACGTCTGATTCCAACTCAACTCAAAACCTGCCTCACTCCGCGACGCCATGGCGCGGCGTCGCCCGCGACTTCCCGCGCGCGCCCCGCCTAAATCACCATCGTCGCGAACCATCGAAGTCCTGAACGTGCGCGTGCGCGTGGAGAAACGCGACGACGAAGACGCGGACGAAGACGACCCACTCGATTGGGTCCATCGGCGAAAAGCGAGCGACAGCGCGCGCGCGACGACGAGCGAGGCGTCGTACGGCGTCGATGGGTTGGGCATCGTCCCCGGTCTCGCGCGCGCGAAGACGCGCGCGAAGACGGACGCACAAGAGGAGGAGATTCTACACATGACGGAGGACGCGGCGGACGCCGTGGCGGCGCTGCTTCGAAGACGCGCGGAGGAGGACGAAGGCGACGACGACGGCGAGGATCGCGGCGAAGGGGAGAAAACGGCGTTGGAGATGGCGCGCGAACGGTTGATGGCGGCGAATTTGGCGGTGCCGGTGGTTCGCGGTGAAGCGTCGGGATTGCGAGCGACGACGGCGGCGCGGCGAATGACGGCGCCGGTGACGAGCGTGATGGACGAAGTGAGCGCGCAGGAAAGGCATAGTTCGCAAATCGCGGCGAAAGCGTTGAAATCGCTCACGGAAAGGGACGAAGCTGAAAGAATCGCGCGAGGGAAGCGGTTGAGGGAGGATAGATTGCGAAGACGAGTGCTCGAGAAGGGATTCGACGAGGCATGGACAGAGAAGGCGATCAAGGCGAATCCCGAACAAGGCGAAACGAAGAAAGATGCGCTCGAGCGTTTGGGGTCGGTGCTCGATTGGTTGTGTCTCCGAGTACCTAAGGATGATATGCCCGAAACGTTCGTAAGATTGAGCGAAGCGTCGAAGAATCTTGCACCGTCGAAGACGTCTCTCGTCGTCGACGGTACGAAACTCGTCAACTCAGCCGCCGTGAGCGACGCGCCGGTGGAAGATCCGTACGTCTTGTTGTTGCAGCGCGCGATGCTCGGGCGCCTATTAGCGATGGGATTTTCAAAGGCGGAAGCTCGAGAAGCGCTGGAATCTGCAGGTTGGGTTGAAGAAGACGCGACGTACGCGTTGTTGAGATCTCTGCAACCCATCGGCGCGACGACGCCGAGCGGCGACAACGCCAAGGAAATGCTTGCCGAACGCGGCGAAGAGGCGATGGCGCTCGAGGCGATTCTAGGGGACGATTTCAAGGTTGATGATGATGCCAAGTGTTGGAATATCCGAATCCCCTTGGACGAGGATGCCAACGGCGTGCAATGGGAACCATGCGTTTTGGAGATTCATTTTCCGCCCGACTCTCTTTACCCAGCTGAATCTGCACTCTTCGTCGTCCGCCACGACAAGCTTCCTTCGCAAGTTCGTCGTTCGGTGAACGCTATGATTGCTGCGCAAGCGCATGTGTACCTCGGGGAGCCCGCGATTTATGCCATGGTCGTTTGGTTACAAGAAAACATGCCCGCAATTCTCGCCGAACGCGGCATCGTTGACGACGTGTCAGAATTTGTGGAGGAAATAGACAACAGCGAGAAGGATGATTTCGTGCTCACGGGACGTGGTGCTCACATTAAGAGAACGTATGCACGGTTGGAGGGTGAAGAAGCGAAGATGCATGCCGAAGAAGAAGAGCGCCGTAAGCGCATTGAATATTTCCGTGCGATGATGGCGGAAGAAAACGCTCGCGAGGCGCATGAAGTCGAGGAAGAACACGTTCGAGCTATGACACCATCGCAGTCGATTGCGCTCACGACGGAGGAAGACGTGGATGATACTTCTCTTGATGCAAAGCTGTCTCGCTGGGAACGTGAGCACGCCAAGCGTCTAGAAGCTGCGAGAACGACGAAAGTAAAGAAGAAGATTGTTCCCAACTTGAGCAAATCGAAACCAAAGCTGGACGAAGTGAGCGATGGCGATGCAAAGCCAAAGATGAAGGGAGGATGGTTGGCGAATCAGGTGAAGAAGGCGGGGTTAGACAAGCAGGCCGATGTCGAACTCGAAGAAGACGCGCTCGCGACTGCGACTGCGAATGTTTTAGCCGGCGTTTCTGGCGTGAGACCGGAAAAGTACACTGTAGAACGTCGAGCGGAGATTAGTCGCAAACTGCTGGAGTTGGAACTCGCGAAGGAAAGCACGAAAGAGTGGCTTGGTATGCAAGAAATTCGGCGCAAACTTCCAGCTCACAATTTGAAGAGTGTCGTGCTTGAAGCGATTGAGAGCTCCAATGCGGCTGTAGTGAGCGGCGCAACCGGTTGCGGGAAGACAACACAAGTTCCACAGTTTATATTCGAAGAAGCCATTAGGGCGGGCAAGGCTGGAGATACGAGCATCATCATCACGCAACCGAGGCGTCTTTCGGCCATCGCGGTCGCCGAGCGCGTCGCGAATGAGCGTTGTGAACGCATCGGTGACACCGTCGGCTACAGCATTCGGTTGGAAAGCAAGCAAAGCGAGAAAACGCGAATGCTGTTCTGTACGACTGGTATCCTCCTCCGACGTTTACAGACTGATCCGAATTTAACTGGCGTATCGCACGTTGTCGTTGATGAGGTCCATGAGCGTGATTTACTGAGTGATTTCTTGCTAGTCATTCTCCGATCACTCGCAGCGAGGAGGAGTGATTTTCATCTCGTGGCCATGTCCGCTACGGTGAACGCCGACTTGTTTAAAAACTATTTCGAGTCGCACCTGAAAACAACGTGTCCAGTCGTGGAGATACCCGGTAGGACGTTTCCCGTGGCGGAATATAGATTAGAGGACGCTATCGAAGCCACGGGCTACGTGTGCGAGCCCGATGGCGAGTTCGCGCTCGGCGTCGAGCAGAGCCGCGGCGGGAGGATTTTTAAGATGGCCGGAGGTGGCGGCGCTCGCGGGGCGGCGCTTCGCGAAGCCGTTGAGGAGTCGTTCGAACGTTCTGCGATGAGCGAGGTTCGACAAGAGACGCGTGATATGTATCCCGAGTACAGCGAGACCACTTGGAAGAGCTTGCAAGTCATCGATGAAGAGAAGATCAATTACGAATTGATGGAGCTGCTCGTAGCGCTCATCGCGGACGAGTACGAGGAAGGAGCGATATTGATCTTCTTGCCAGGGATGGCGGAAATTCGAACGCTTCATGATCGACTTCGTGCGAATTTAAAAGATTCAGAGTCGCGATTTTTGCTCATCCCTTTGCACTCGACACTGAGTTCTGAAGAGCAGCGCTTAACGTTCAATAAAGCTCCACCGGGAAAGCGGAAAGTCGTCATGGCGACGAACATTGCGGAGACGTCGATCACGATTGACGACGTTGTCTTCGTTATAGACAGCGGTCGCGTGCGCGAAACACAATACGATCCGGTATCGAGAATGTCGGCTCTCGTCACCGCTTGGTGCAGCAAGGCGAGTAGTCGACAGCGTCGTGGTCGGGCCGGTCGCGTACGCGAAGGCTATTGCTTTCACCTGTACAGCACAAAGACTGAAGCCACCGTGCTGGCGGACTTTACGACGCCAGAGATTTTGCGCACGCCGCTCGACGCGCTGTGTTTACAGATCAAGATTCTAGGTCTTGGAGACATTCGCAAGTTTTTGTCCATGGCCATCGAGCCACCGCCTGAAGGCGCCATCGCGTCGGCGCTGAAATCTTTACACGAACTCGACGCAGTGGACTCAAAGGATGAACTCACCGCGCTCGGGCATCATCTCGCTGAACTCCCAGTCGACGCTCGGCTTGGAAAAATGATGCTATATGGTGCGATGTTTTCGTGCTTGGATCCTATTCTCACCATTGCCGCCGGTGTTGGGTTTCGCTCCCCCTTTTTAGCGCCGATGGACAAGCGCGACGAGGCCGACGCGGCGAAGCGCAAAATCGCCGCACAAGCAAGTGACCATCTCACGCTGGTGCGAGCATACGCTGGTTGGATCCACGCGAGGGCCAAGGGTCGTGGTTTCGAACGGGACTACTTGTCCAAGCTGTTTCTCTCCGGACAGACGTTGAAACAAATTTCAGAGATGCGACAGCAGTATACCGATTTGTTGGACCAAATTGGATTTTTGCGATCCGGTGCGGGCGCTCTCGGGGCCGTTTCTGCGTCACCCGCACCGCTCGCTACGAACAAACTGAAAAACGGGCGGCGGAACAAACTCGAGAGTGCACTCGCAGAAGCGAGTGTGAACGCGGGGAACGAGTCACTCGTGCGTGCTGTCATTTGCGCTGGTCTTTATCCAAACGTCGCGTTGGCGAGCGCGCCTGCGAAGACAGACGACGGTCGCGCGCGGTCGCGCTACCCCACTAGCTCCGTCGCCGTGCGCACCAAGCACGATACGGACGTGCACATGCATCCAACATCAGTGTGTTACGGCATGTCGCCAAGTGTCGACAGCCGGTTTCTGCTCTATCACGAAAAAGTTCGTACGACCAAGGTGTACATTCGCGACGCCACCGCCGTCGGGTCGTACCCGCTGTTACTCTTCGGCGGTAAAATCAAAATCAATCACGAAAGATCGAGCGCGACGTGCGATAATTGGATAAATTTTCGCGCAGCACCTAGAGTTGCGGTCCTCTTCAAGCATTTACGCGCCGAACTCGACGCGTTGCTCATGGAGAAGATTGCTTCACCCGACATGGACATTTCGCACAGACGCGACGTCGTGAAATCCATAGTCGAAGTCCTCGAAAGCGAATCCGCCGCCGCGGCTGAAAAGTTAGCATTAGCAGAGTCTTCATCGGCGCCGGCATCGAGCGATGCCAAGGGACCGAGCGAAGACTCGAACGATTAGTTGTAGCACTAGTTTCCGCGCGCCGGAGAAACAGTTAAGTAATCGGCGCGCCGCGACGCCGACCCTCACAGTGTGCCGCGCCGATGCTCCGCCGCGCCCTCCTGCGCTCGCGATCATCGATCGCGCTCAACGCATCCCGCGCGCTCGCACCGTCGTTCAAAGCGCGCGCGCTGTCCACCGACGACGACGCTAAAGCCAAAACTCGCGCGCAGGCCGAGGCCGAAGCCGCGAAGAAAATCAACGCCGGCGCCTCCCCGCTCTTCTCCTGGACCGAAGTCGACGTCTCCAACGCAGACCGAACCATCCCACGCTGGCAAAACGCCGCGTTCGTCGTCGTGGTCGGCGCGTTCTTCGCGTACTTTGGGAACAAGTTGGTGACGAGCGAGCTGTCCCGGCGCGAACGCGCGAGAGACGCGCGAGAGGCGTTGGAAACGCGCGCTCGCGACGTCGTGCGGGCGACGATGGGCGATAGAAATGAGTTTGATTTAGACGCGGTCGTGGATGAGGACGCGTTGGAGGGGCTGACGCCGGAGGAAATCGCGGCGCTCGTGGAGCGCGAGCGGGACGCCCGAGGCGGCGAGCGCGACGCGTCATAATCGCGCGCGATGGCGTGCGTAACGTTCCGAGCCGTGAGCGCGACGCGCGCGTTAGCGCCGCGTTCGAAGACCTCCCGCGCCGGTCGTCGCGCGGCGCGCGGCGTTCGCGCGGCGGCGACGGACCCGGCGACGAAGATATCCTTTCCGGACACCAACTCCGCGGGTTTAACCGTGCTCGGCGCCGGATGCCGCGTCAAACGCGTGGCGATCATCGATGTTAAGATTTACGCGTTGGCCATGTACGTCGACGCCGACGCGGCGCGCGCGCAAAAGGGAAAAGGGTTGCTGAACGGCGATTATGACAAGGAGCTCGCCATCGAACTCGCGCGCGACGTCGACGGTAAAACGTTCATGGAAGCGATGGATGAAAGCCTGGGACCGAGAATCCGAGAGATCGCGACGAACATGGCGACCGCAGAGGATGAGGATGGGAACTTCATGGCCAGTGTGGCTGAGGCAGCGGAAAAGGCGGAGGAAGCGGCGGTGGACTCACTTGACGCCATGCGCGACGGGTTCTCTTCGCTGAAACTGAAGCAAGGGACGAAGATGACGATCACCTGGACGTCAAACGGGTGCGCCATCGCGGTCGCGGGCGCGGCGAAGATGGAATTTGAGTCGGCGGAATTCGCAAAGGCGCTGTTGGACGTGTATGTGGGCGAAGGCCCGGTGGCGCCGGCTGCGGCGCAGACGTTCGAAAAAGGATTGGCGGCGTTGTAGTGATATTTGCCTTGACTATTTGCTACTACTCGTGCTACGTTAGTTCCGCGTGGAGCTTTCTAAGAAAGGCTCGCGATGACGTCGGCGAGCATCTTGCTCGCGTCTTTGGGATTCGCTCGACCGTTTGTGCGCTTCATCACCTCTCCCACGAGCGCGCCCATGAGCTTGGATTTTCCACCACGAAACAACTCGACCTCTTTCGGCATCTCGTCGACGACAGCGCGACAGATATCTTGCAATTGATCGTCGCTCGACATTTGACCGCCGCCGCACACGTCCTCGACAATTTCAGCCAACGCGCGTTCATCGCTATTCATGAGCGCCTCTAAGACTTGTTTCGCCATGCGTCCGCTCAGATCGCCGTTCGCGACTTTACCCAACAATTCGCCCACGCGTCGCGCCGACGCCGCGCGCGGTAGAGATGATAGCGGTTCTTTGTGCGACGCTCCGGCATCTTTGCGCGCGGCGCCGATGATTTCATTCGCAATAAAATTGGCCACATCGCTCGCCTTAGCGGCGCCGCAACTGTCAACCGCGGTGTCGTAATACTTTAACGTCGATGGAAAAGCGATGATGGTACTCGCCGCGGACTCCGATGCGCCGCTCTCCATCAAGCGCTCGAACGCCGCGTTCGGGAGTTCCGGCATCCTATTTGCAATAGCCTCCACATCCGCCGGATTCAACACCAACGGCGGTAAGTCCGGCTCAGGCGTGAATCGGTAATCGAGCAAGTTTTCTTTGGTTCGAAGCACCGTGGTTTTTCCGGTGTTCGTGTCGAACGCGCGCGTCTCGCGCTCGATGCGCCCGCCGGCGGTCAACACGTCGACGTGTCTCTTCGCTTCGTACTTCACCGCCCGCACGATGCTTCGAAGACTATTCAAATTTTTAATCTCCACGCGTTCGCCAAAAACGCCTCGCTCGCGCTCCTCCGCCGTGCGCACGCTCACGTTTACGTCGCATCGCAACGACCCCTCCTCCATGTTCGCGTCGCTGACGTGTAAATACCGCAACATCCTCTGCAACGCCTCCACGCACGCCGCCGCGTCCTCCCCGCTTCGCATATCCGGTTCGCTCACGATTTCTACCAACGCCTGTCCCGCGCGATTCAAATCGACCAGCGTCCCTTGCGCCGCCTCGGCCTCCGCGCCGACGGTTTGGCTCTTGCCCGTATCCGTCTCCATCTGCACGCGCTCGATGCCAACCGTCAACCACCCACGCCGCGTTCGACCGCCGTCCCGGTCGCCTTCCCGAGCGTTTTCTACACCAACGCATCGCACGATCCCTCCCCGGACGATCGGTTCGCGCTGTTGCGTGATCTGATACCCGTGCGGCAAGTCGGCGTAGTAGTAGTGCTTTCTGTCAAAGCTCGACTTCAGCTGCACCGTCCCCTCGAGCGCGATCCCGAGCTTGATCGCGAGCGCCACCGCGCCGGCGTTGAGCACGGGCAGCGTTCCGGGCAGCGCCGCGTCGAACGGCGCGACGCGGGCGTTCGCGTCGCCGCCGTACGCGGACGCGGCGCCGCTAAACAGTTTCGACCGCGTCGCGAGTCGCGCGTGAATCTCAACGCCCACGACGGTTTCGTGCGTCGGCGACGCGGTGGTTGATAGCGCGCGGTGCGCGCGCGCGAACGCGCGACGCGCGCGCGAGACGAGCGCGCGCGCGGGCGCGGGCATGTCGCGCCGCGCCGCGCGTCCCGCTGTGCGGCTTCGGGACGCGTCGACGAAACCGAAAAAGACGACGCGCGGTACAGATTGATCGTGTCGTGTGCGGATTACATACTGCTTGACGTATCGTCGTGCTTGTTTTCGCGCGCCCCCGTCGCGCGCGTTCGCGCGCGCCCCCCTCGCGCGTCTCGTTTCGCTTCGCCTCGCGCGTTCACGCGTCGATCTTAATCGCCCCCGATTCATCCACGCTCACCGCGTACGACGCGATCGCCGTCGGTTCGCCGCAATACTTCTTCCCGACCACCGGCAGCGCCGGCAATTTCGGGCACCACTCCCCCCTCGCCTCGCCCGTCTTCAGGTCGAACGCGCTCCCGTGCGCCGGGCACGCGATCGCCCCGTCGCTCACCGTCGCCGACAGCAGCGGCGTCTTTCCCTGCAGCGACAGCCCCAAGTGCGGGCACTTATTCGACACCGCGTACACGTCGTTCGCGAACTCTTGCAGCAGCACCTTCCCCACGCCGTCGACGTCGACGACGACGCGCTGTTTCTCCGCCGCGCGCAATCCGTCCCGCGTGACGCCCGTGTCGCGAAGCGCGTTCGTCCGCGTCGCGCGCGCGCGTCGTCCGAGCGTCGGCGTCGCACGCGCGCGCGTCGAGATCGACATCGCGCGCGTCGTCCGCGTCGGCGTCGTGTGCCGACGCGATCGATCGATCGATCGATCGATCGATCGATCGATCGCGACGCGTCCGTTCGATCGGTCGGTCATCGGTCGACGCGACCCGTCGTATGCATACGTATGGGCATTCAGTGCGACGTCGTCGACGACGCGACGTTCGCGCCGCATCGATGCGTCGACCGACGGATCGACGCGTCGCCGCACGTTGACGCGCGACGCGTTCGAGTTCGGAAACCCGCGCGTGTCGCGTGTCGAGCGCTCGCGCGCGCCGGACGCGACGCGGCGCGCGCGCGAGGGAAAAAGACGCGCGAACGACGACGCGGCGAATTCGAATTCGAATTCAAATTCGAATCGCGACGACGCCGAGCGAAGGATGGCGACGGCGCGAACGGCGACGGCGCGAACGGCGACGGTGACGACGCGAAGACGCGCGCGCGCGAGGTCAGGGCGACGCGCGGGCGCGCGGGCGCGCCGAGCGCGGGCGCGAGGGGAAGATGAGGCGGCGGCGAGGGACGCGGGCGAGACGGCGACGCTCGCGGCGCTCGCGCTGGCGCCGAAGGAGGTGGTGGACGCGATCTCGGTGCCGGCGGAGCTGGTGGAGGTGCGGGCGTACGTGCGGTGGGAAGAGGCGGGGATGCCGAGCGATACCACGGACGCGTGGCGACAGCGGGAGTACGATGAGGCGCTGTTGGATTTGAAGATTGAACTCTTGCGAGGGACGACGATGAACGAGATTCGAGCGCGGTATAAGATGGCGCCCGTGGAGGGCGGCGACGCGAAGATGTTCAATGAAGACGCGGATTTGGCGCGAAGGGTGAAGGCGGCGGCGGTGATGAAGGTGCGCGCGAGCGTGGATGAGGTGCAGGGGGCGCACGAGGAAACGGAGACGATTGAATTCATCGAGAGCGTCGTCGTCGAGGACGCCGTCGTCGAGGATGGAGAACCGGAAGCCGCCGCGGCGGATGACGACGCCGAAGAGGCTGAAACCGTCGCGAGTGAGGTGGAAGATGCGATCGCGGCGGCGATGGAGAACGCTGTGGCGGAAGACACGGACGCCATCGTCGACGTCTTCGCCGCGCTCACCGAAGAAGAAATCGCCGACATGGAGGCGTCTTTTAGCGCGCAGGCGACGTGGTCCACGCGCGAAGAACTCGTGGCGGCGATCACGGCGACGCCGAGCGCTGAAGACGATAACGAAGTCGATCTGCTCAAAGATCTCGAAGAGACAAAGCTCGCGCTTTCGGCAAGCGAGGAGGCGCTGCAAAAGACGAAGACAGAGCTCGAGGACATTGAAGCCGAAATCGTCGTCTTGCAGGCGACTTCCGACAAGGCGCTCGCGGAGATGAAAGAAGGGTGGGCCGCCGAAGTCAGTCACCTCGAAGCGCAGCTCAAGCAAGCGGTCGCGCGTGTGGGGATGGATGAAGGTGAAATTGCCGCGCAAATCGCCAAGTTTGAGCGAGACGCCGAGGAAGCGACGAGAAGGGTCGAGGCGCTCGAGGCTGAAAAAGCCGTCGTCGCCAAGCAGCTCGAAGATACAAAGGTTGCGCAAATCAAGGCTGAGGCCGTACGTGACGCCAACTCGGAGGTGATTTTGATGCTTAAAAAGGAGTTGGAATCCACCAAGGACGAGCTGCGCGAGATGAAGTCGAACTCGGTGTCGGAGAAGGAGTTCACGGCGATGCAGAGCGAACTCGACCGCGCCTGGGAAGCCGCGGCGGAGCTCCAAACGATGTGGGATAACGACCGTAAGGTTATTGAGTTCTTAACTAAATCCATCGACGACGAAAAGGTGAAGAAGGAGGCTCGACAAGGACTCAATATTCCCGTCGCCGCAAAAGGACTTTTGAGCTGGGCGCGCACCACCATCAGCAAGCGCGCGAACGACGTCTCCGTCGTCTCGCAGCAAACGCTCGAGACTGTCTCTCAAGCGTATCAAGAACTCGAAGCGTCGACTGGTGAATTCAGCGACGACGTCATTTCGGACGATTCCGAGTCGGATTTCATGCGCGACATGTAATCTCCCCCGACCGCGCTCGAGAGAGCGCCGTCTTGTGTTATGTTTGCAATTTCATCGAGCGATGATCAAAATACGTACGTTCGAGCTAATGTTCTTACAGGCTACACGTTCGTCCCCGTTCGGCGACCTAAGCGCGTCTCGATTCGCGCGATACCTAATCTCCACTCCTCCCTCGCGTCCCGCGTTCTACGCCCAAATCGTCGCGAACGCCTCTCGCAGACACCGCGCCTTCGCCACCGCTCGCCCGTCGAACCCGCACGCCCTCGCGATCGCCGCCGCCCGCGCCTTCCTTCCCTCCTCTGTGTTTTCATCGTAATCCAAGCTCGTTTTCTCCAACCCTCGTCGCACCGCGCTCGTCGGCACCGGCTGCGCGACGACGTCTCCGTTCGCCGTCTCCGGCGCGTACCCCTCCCCCGCGTCCATCGCCTCCGCCGTCTCCCCCATCGCCGCGCGTCCCTCGTCTCGCGCGCGCGCCGCGTACCGCGCGATCTCGCTCGCGTTCCGTCGCTTGTGCTCCGCGATCGCGCTCTCCGTCGCGCTCGCGTCGACGCCCTCCGTGAGGTTGAAGATCAATTCCTCCACCCGCTCGAGGTGATCGTTCCACGCGCGCAGGCTCTCGAAGTCCGACTGCCGCGCGTTGAACACCGCGAGGACGCGCTGTCGCGCGCGCGTCGCCCGCGCGAGGAGATCCATCGCGCGTCGCGCGTCGCGCGTCGCGCACTGCGGACGCGACCGGGACACCGCGTCACATGTCGACGCCGGACGACGCCATCGGCGAGCGCGCCGCGCGCGCGCTTCGCGCGCTCGTCGAGACGTACGCGTTCGACGTCGCGGACGCCCTGAGCGTCGTCCGCGCGCTGCCGACGAGCGAGGACGGGGACGATTTAGAAGATTTGAAGCGATGCGTCGACCGGCTGCTCGACGAGCGCGGGTGCGTCGATAACGGCGGGCCGGCGCTCGGGATGACGCGGACGTGCGCGCACGGGGCGCGCGTCGACGCGAGGCGCGCGCGGGAGGCGTGCGAGGCGTGCGAGGCGTGCGGGACGAGGCGGGAGCTGTGGCGGTGCCTGACGTGCGGCGACGCGTCGTGCGGGAGGTACGCGAACGGACACTCGAGGGCGCACGCGCGAGCGTCGGAGGGGCGGTGCGTCGTGATGCTGAGTTGGGACGATCTGTCGGTGTGGTGCCACGAGTGCGAGAGCTACGTGGACCCGGAGAGCTCGGCGGCTTTGCGGGCGTGCGTCGCGGCGGCGGCGCTAGCCAAATTTGGCGACCGGGACGGCGGGGGGGCGGTTTAGGTTAGACGACGGGAGGGGACGCGCGGCGCGGTGGACGGTGAAAATGCGCTAGTTTAGTGCTGTAATTTCAATGTATCTTCGCTAGTGAGTGTCGTGGGTTCTAGTTTTCGGGGTCTTCGCGGGTCTCCCCCATTTTCGCCATTCGGTCGATGCGGCGTCCCATGTTGTACAAGGCATCCTGCGTGTAACGCGGCATGTCGGCCCAGAAGTGGTACTCAGACTTGGCCAAGTCTGGATCGTCAAACATCACGCTGTAGCTGAGATCATGCGGGGTCGGTTTCCAACCTTCACCCGACCATTTCTCGGCGTAGCGCGCGATCTCGGCTTCGCACGCTTCGACGCGACGCTTGTCGAATTCGCTCAACTCTTCTCCGGCATCGCGTTTCGCCTCGATTGAACTCAGGATGCCGCGTAACTCGATGGTTCTATCGTCATCGGCTTCTCTGCAAACGCGAATGACCTCTTTGACGCGCCACTCCGGATCCTCCTTGTCAGTTTCTTGAATCGCCAGGTGATTCCACGTGTGACTCGGCGAAACCTCGTATTGCCACTTTTGGATCGATTGTTCACTGAATGGACGCAAGTATTCGCCGAGGCCGGTAGCCTGCTTGAAAGTCTCAGCATTTCTAAGTTTGGGCTCATCTTTTGTGATGTCGACGTTGTAGTATTTGGCCGCGGCTTTGATTTTCTCCTTCGGATCTGCAATCGAACGCATTCCGATGAGGTCCTCCGTCGCCTCCGTGGGAAGGACTTTCGCGGGCGTATCCGGTCCAATCGTCGAGAACTCACCCTTGGGTGGATGAGCCGCGAGGATTTCTTCCAACTCGGCCAAAGAAAGCGTCTCGTTTTCAATCAAGCGATCCACCATCGCGTTGACTGCGTCCTCGTGCGCGGCGATGATCGCCAAACAGTTTGCCTCCGCTTCTTGAAGAATCTGAACCATCTTGCGCTCGGCGTATTGATAGTGATCGGGGACTACCTCTCTGATCGGACCTGCAATCGTCAACAGTTCGTCCAAGGGCATCAACTCTCCAGATTTAGACACCGCACCTTGCAAGCGCGCCACTCGTCTCTCCGACTTGTTCAAATGCTTCGGGTCGTATGTGTACGTCGTCATCATGCCGGGCTGCCCCAAGCCAAAGTTTACGATCATATTTCGAAGCAAATCATTCGCTTCGCAAACATCTTCCGAACCGCGAGTGCTCGCCTCTCCAAACAACACTTTTTCGCAGGAGCGGCCCGCGAGCAAAACTTGCACGCGCTCGCACATTCGCGCGCGCGTAGGATATCGGTAATCCTCGTCACGCTTTCTCTGGATCAGCGTAATCGCTGGCTCGAAACCTCGCGGAATGATGGAAATCATCTCGATGTCTTCGATGAGACCGTTGCTCTTATGGAGCAAGTTCTGGACCAGGGCGTGGCCGACTTCGTGCGCCGCGAGTTTGCGCGTCGTCACGCTTTCCTTGGGGTGTGCTGTAAGACGAATGCCGCTCACGACGCGCTCAACGGCATCCAAGACGTCGTGCTCTTCGATCTGTTCACCCTGGCGTCGCACGCAGTGCACCGCGGCTTCGTTGCAAATGTTTGCAATCTCGGCGCCCGACAAACCGGGAAGGTTCTGCGCCAATCGCTTGGTGTCAATTTCTGGGTTGCAGTTTCGCTTGGACAAGTGAATCTGCAAAATCTTAGCCCGTGCCTCGACGTTTGGAAGGCCGACGCGAACTTTACGATCGAATCGACCTGGCCGCAACAGCGCGGGATCGAGTAAATCGGCTCGGTTCGTCGCGCCGATGAAGACGACGCCAGTGTCTGGCGTGAAACCATCCATCTCCGTGAGAAGCTGATTCAGCGTTTGTTCGTGCTCTTCCGTGCCACGCGTGCCAGCAGCGGCGCGTTTCGTGCCTAACGCATCGATTTCGTCGACGAATATCAAGCACGGCGCGTTGATGCGCGCGCGTTTAAATAAATCTCTCACTCGAGCCGCGCCGACGCCGACGATGATTTCAACAAACTCAGAGCCAGACATGGAGTAGAACGGCACTTTGGCTTCACCCGCGATCGCCTTCGCGATCAGCGTCTTACCAACGCCCGGGCCTCCTTCCATGAGCAAACCCTTGGGGGGCCTAGCGCCAACCTTGGCGAAACGCTCGGGTTCCTTTAAAAAGGCGACGACTTCCTCCAAATCTTCTATGATGTTCTCCAACCCACCAACGTCTTCCAAAGTCACGTCCACCGTGCCGTCTCGCCTCGCACCCGCGCGGGACTGCGCAAACTGCATCGCCTGGAACTGATCTTGCGGCACCGACGTCCTACGGACGATGCCCAAGTAAATCGAACCGATCATAAACGCCAAGCCGCCGACGGAGTACGCCAAAAACTCCATCCCACTGTACGACGACGGTCGCCATTTCTGATGATACGTGTACCACGCCCCGAGTCTATCGCATTTGTCCAACAGCGCGGCGTCCATCGTGTTGGTCAGCGTGTTGAGGTAGTACTGCTTCCCCTTCGACCCCTTCATGGTGACCAAGTAATACCTCGATCGCGGAATCTTTCGCAACCTCTCCGGTGGGAACCACCCAAACTGCGGCGCGTCCCACACCTGAAACGACTTCACCAGTCCTTTATCCACCGCCCGCACGAATTCTTGCATCGTCATCTCATCGTACGACTTCCAATTCGGCTCCTCGTCGATCGGCGCTCCCAAGCTCTGCGTGCTCACGTAGTCGCTCGTCCCCTTCACGTCCCCCTCCATCGGCCCTTTCTTCGCCATTCTCCGCTTCGCCTTCTCACTGAACAGCTTATACTGCTCATCCTGCTCGCGCTGCATCTGCTGAAACTCCTCGTCCGTCATCCCTCGCGGTTTCACCAACCCTCTCGCGCGCGTCCTCTCGCCTCGCCGTCCGCTCGCCTCCGCGTCCCGTCCTCGCCCTCTCGCGCGCACCACTCGCCTCGTCACCGTTCCCGCGCCCACCGCGCGCGCGAACGCCCGTCCATCGTCGTCTTCACCGCGCGCGTCCCCGCCGCCGTCCCGCGTCGTCGCCATCGCGCCCACCGTCCGTCGCCGCCCTTCGCGCCCTGACCTACGTCCCGCGCCTTCGTTCGCGCGTCGCGCTCGATCGCATCGCGTCGCCGCGACGCGCGGTCGCGCAGTCGCGCGCGCGCTCGACATCGCGCGCGTCGGATCGCTCGGCGCCGCGCGTCGCGCGTCGCGCCGCGGTGCGCGCGCGTCGATCGAATCCGCGCGAGGTTTTCGACGGCGCGGTGTGGTCCGTGTGTTTCATTAATGAGTCTCGTCGTGCTGGTCCGTGTGTTTCATTAATGAGTCTCGTCGCGCGCGGCGTCGCGCGGCGTCGGCGACGCGCGCGGCGGACGGCGGCGCGTCGAGACGAAAGGCGCGATCGCGCGCGAACGAACGTCGAGCGCGCGACGCGCGCGACGGCGCAAAACGAACGATCGGATCGGAAAGGATTCGATCGGACGTCGCGGACGTTGATTCGACGTGATTTGATTTGATTTCGAAACGGGACGCCGCGCGCGTCGACGCGCGCGACGAGGGCGCGGCGAGGATGGATTCGGTGACGTCGGTGTTTGGAAATTGGTT